>JGI24724J26744_10002437_pt1 | contig 12408 bp, 8 predicted proteins | sample Cruoilmetagenom7_FD_26744 | JGI IMG/M metagenome (IMG submission 26744)
AGAAAAAAACCTTTATTCTTCAAAATCTCTTTTTGTGCTGATCAGAGTTGTTGTAGCATCGATCCACTCTTTTAAATCTTCATCAGTTCGACAAAAGGACACGATTTTATCCAAATCTTCTAATTTATTAAAAACACATTCTACAATTAAATCCCAACCGCCATAAGTAGGGGATGCGTAAGTAATCCTCCAATCTTCACCTATTTTGGGTTGTAGATTATTTAGTTTTTCTACGATCTTCCATTGCGTTCCAATTATTTTCAAGCGAATTAAGACGTATCCACGATAATAAATTAGCCTTACACCCAATATTTTATATTTTACCTTAAAATAATACCGTTAACTTACGCTAAATTTAATTAATTATCTAATCTTTTTCAATCTTTTTCAAGCTTTCTATTAACGATACAATTGTTTATTATTTCTTTAATATATAAACGCAGAAATTTATTCNAAATATTATTTTGACTTTAGAATTCAAAAGACTAGCTTAATTAACGAATATTTATTAATAATAGATTATTGCTTCATCACTTTTTAACAAAACCTTTTATATTAGTTTGTAAAAATATGATTATATTCTTTGTTAAATCTATTTTAAAAAATGTGAGTGAATATGAGTGAAAAAACAACTTTACCAAAAAAGTTATTACTCTTTATATTAATAATCGCAGCGGTTAATTTCGTAGTTGGAGGAATCTTGTTACTATTAGGGTTTAACTTATATTTCAACGAATTATTCTATGGTAATTCAATCACTTTCGCAATTTTTCGGGCAATATCCTATATTGGAGAAGACATGGTACAGATCCTATTACTTGCGGCTTTAGTATTCGTATACGATGTAAAATTTGGAAGAAATGTAGGGTTCTCTCTTTTAGGTTCTGTTTATGTTAACGGAATTTTAAAGGATATCTTTCAAGATCCCCGTCCTTGGACTCATATATGGGATGGTGAGCCGGTTGCTGAGGGTCTTGGTTTTCCTTCTGGGCATACACAAAATGCCGTAGCAGTTTGGGGACTAATGTCTTATGAGTCGTACAAAAAAGATAATAAAATTCTTCAATGGCTATTTATAATATTCATCTATTTAATCGGAATATCGAGAATCGTAATTGGAGTGCACGATTTACAAGATGTGTGGGGTGGATTCTTTTATGGCACGCTTTTCTTGGTTTTATTCATCTACCTTGAGCCATTAATCTCTGAAAAATCCAAGTCTTTGAATTTATTAACAAAGGTAATTCTTTCAATAATAATTCCAATTGCCATGTTAGCTATAGCTCTTATTATCTTTCCAACTACTATGATTGACTATGGTATGGCTAGTGGCGCGCTAATGGGAATAGCACTTGGTTATTTAATTGAAACCGAAAAAATTCATTACGACCCAAAAGCACTCAATAACAAACAGAAACTTATTAATCTTGTAATAGGGTTAGTATTAACGCTAGTTTTTTATTTTGCATTAAGCGTTTATTCTTCTGATTTTTTTGTTTGGAGATTTACTAAATACTTCATAATAGCGTTTTTAGTTATTACTTTAGTCCCTTGGATCTTCACAAAAATTAAACGAGATTAAAATAAATTTAAAAATCTAAAATATCCTTTTTTTTTTTTATTATCAATTTGGTTGTAAGTTTTTAATTGCAGCTTATTTCCCATAACTTTTTATTGTCATAATTGTAGATAAATATTAAGAAATAAATCGAGTAAAATAACTAAAGTTATTTGAGATTGACGAGAGAAATTATTTATTATCAAAATTGTTAAAGACGATAAATTAGGTGATTTAAGATGACTTTAAATTGGAACTTAGAGGTTTTTATTACTCTTCTAGGTTTTCTTTTCTTTCTTACATTTTGTTTGATTTTAGTATGGTATTCTTATTCCAGAAAAACTAAGTTGTTTATTTTTACGATAATTACATTTGCAATTTTAGGATCGTATGATTTTTTCGAAGCAATAGCTTATCTCTTCTTAAGTCATGAAATGAAACGATTAGGTTGCATAACAATTTCTATTGGTTTATTATTTTTAGTTGTAGATGTAGATTTAATTTCTAAGGAAAGAATTAGTTATTATAAATTGGTTATTGCGAGTTTATTAATCGGAGCCACATTCGTTTTTGTTTTAATTCCAGAAAACATTATTTCCTATAACCATCCATATTTAGGATACCCAACTCTAGCAATGACAGGTCCTTTACTAATAATTTATATTTTAACATTATGCATACTAATATTCCAATTGTCATTTTGGTTTTTTAAAACATGGTATAAAGCACCTCCAGAACTAAAAAAGGACGCCTTGATTTTATTCTCAGCTGTAACAGTGTTTTTTATATGTGTTTTAATTATGTATTCTTTTGGTTTATGGTTAATTTTTCCAATTGGATATTTATTAGTAATATTAATAATTACTATCGCAACCATAGTAATTTCTCACGAACCAAAACTCCTTCACATTTTATCATTCACGGGTCAAAGGATAACGGTTATTACTCACCAATCAGGTATACCTCTATTTGATTTATCTTGGGAAACTAAAAAAGGTAAGATTCTTACAGAACAACACACTATTACAAAATGGATACCTGTTCTTCAGCAACTTAGTCAGAAATTAAGCACAACGAGCGATATAGAAGAATTAAAGTTAAAAGATTCTACAATTCTCTTTAAGCATACTAAATTAATCACAACTGTTCTTCTCTCGCAAAAATCATCTCCAATCCTTAGGACATCTCTTATGAATTTTTCTAAAGCTTTTGAAAATCGTTATAGTAAGCTTCTTAGGACGGGTATGACTGAAAGTAATTATTTTCAAGAAACAGACGAATTAGTAAATGAAAATTTCCCTCTTGGGACAATTTCAGCAATAAAAACGAGCAAAAATTTAGAAAGTTATTTAGAAGATTTAGTAACTCAACGCACTTCTGAATTAAAGAATCTAAATATCCAATTACAAAAAGCTGATCATTCAAAATCTTTATTTCTTGCCTCAATGAGTCATGAATTACGAGTACCTTTAACATCAATACTTGGTTTTGCTGATTTACTCATACATGGTCATTCTGGAGATTTAAAAGAAAAACAACTCCAACAGCTTAACACTATTTATAATAGTGGATATTACCTTTTGAACTTAATAGATGGGATTTTGGATATTTCAAAGATAGAAGCGGGTATATTTAACCTAAACCTTGAAGAATTTTATTTCAGTGATTTGGTTAACGAAATAATTGAAGCTCTTTTACCAAAAGCTGCAATAAAATCAATCCTGTTAAAAAAAGTTCTTTCTGATAATATAATACTTTTCTCCGATAAAGATCGTGTTAAGCAAATCTTATTCAATCTTTTGGACAATGCTATTAAGTTCACACCTACGGATGGTGAAATTATCATAAAAACTGAAATATTAAACCAAAAAAAACTCAAGGTTCATATAATTGATAATGGAATTGGAATCAGTAAGGAAGGTCTTGATAAACTTTTTAGACCGTTCCATCAAGCTGATATGTCAATATCTAAAAGATATGGAGGAACTGGATTGGGTTTATATTTAACAAAAAAGTTAGTAAACCTTTTAGGTGGAGATATAACAGTACTTAGTAAAATAAATAATGGAAGCGATTTTAATTTTACTATACCTATTCGTTTAAATGTAGCCAAAATAAAAGAATGATGATAAAATAAAAAAAGTCTTAGTAGTTCAGAATGATAAAGTTAATCGTGAATTGATGGATTTACAACTTCCTTTAATTGATAGTCATAAAGCAATTGAGATACTAAAAAATTACCAATAATTGTTGTTTTGGCTCATGTAATGAATGAAGATCCTGATAAGCCCTTAATAACTGGTTGCAACGAAAATATTATAACAATGTTTATTAACTTACTTTGAATCTTATTAAATTGGGCCTTACTTACATATAAATAAGAAAAATTATATCTCTATTGCATAAAGAGGATAAAAACCTAAGAATGAAGCGATTAACTATATGGTTTAAAAAATTTTACCATGGATGGAATACAAGAAAAGGGTGTTTCATCACGGGAACCCTTGTTGGTTTGTTTACGGGGTTATCTAGAAGTATAATTTCAATTAGCCAAGGAGACCCTGTGACAATTGCTTTTTTATACGGTATACTATTTAGTATAATGTAGACTACTCCATTGTTCTTAGGTGGAATTATGAAATACCCAAAATCAATAGGAAAAAAAGACCCCTAATTTTCATTTTTGGTAAACAAATAAATAATTTGGTTTATTAATAAATATTAGAAAACCAATATTAGTTAAAAAGCTAGGAAAAAAAATTTAAACTTAAATTTGAAATTTATAGAACGACAAATAGAGGGAATTTATTGATGGAAAGGTCGAAAAAATGGTGGATGATAAAAGCTTATTTTTTTAGTGGATTATTCCTTGGTGTATTAAACTGGCTCTTATTCAATTTGGGTGCACCAATAATTTCTTATATTACTTCCTTATGGATAATTTTGCTTTATACTTTTAGTTGGTGGATTTTAGGGCGTTTTTGGAAATATAGGTCAATAAGGCTAAGTGGGAAAGAAAAACATCTTTTAGAGAATCTTTTAAAGGAAAAAGGTTTAGAATTCGAAATTTTAAATCCTATACCTATAGAAAACCAGACATATATAATAAAAAGAATTTACGAAGATTTAGAGCTCTATTTCGATATCAATCGTTCTAAGTATCCTGTAGAATACTACCCGCAACAAAAAATGTTCAAAATTTTTTTTGACGGTAAAATGAACTCAAAAAAGGAAATTTTAAAAATTTTGATTAGAAAATTTAAAACAGATTTTACAATAAAATCGTTAGCATAACGATTCAAATAATTGGATTTTTTTATTTTACCAATATACTTCTTTTAACGTTTGATGATACTCGTTAAGCGACTTTATTTCAATTTTCTTTTCACGTGTATTTTTTATAGCGTCAATAACTGCTTTTGCTAACTGTAAATTTATTATTACCGGAATATTGTAGTCTACTGCCATGCGTCTAATTTTATATTCGTCTTCCATTATGGTTTTAAACTTCTCTTTGACTGTTGTTGGTAATGGGATGTTTATAACCATATCAATGCGTCCTTCTTGTAAGCATTGCATAATATTAGGTTCCATTCCGTATTCGTGAACCTTATAAAGTTTTACAGCTTCAATATTATTTTTATTTAAAGCTTTTTTAGTGTCTTCTGTAGCAAAAATCGTAAAACCTAAGTTTTTTATCTTTTTTGCTAAAGGAATTACTTGATTTTTTAATTCATCACCCCCTACAGAGATCAGTATGTTCCCACCATCTATAGGTACATTCATATCAGCCGCTTCTAATGATTTCATCAAAGCGTCTGGAAAGTCTTCGCCTATACAAGCTACCTCTCCAGTTGAACTCATCTCTACGCCCAATATAGGGTCTGCTTTATCGAGTCTCATGAAAGAAAACATTGGGGATTTTATTGATACATAATTTCCCAAAGGAAGATTCATCAATCTTTTCGGAATCTTACCCCCCATTAATACTTCAGCTGCAAGGCGCATTATATTAATGCCTCGAGATTTAGAAACATAGGGCATGCTTCTGCTGGACCGCAAATTGCATTCAATGACATAAACTTCACCTTTTTTAACAAGATATTGAACATTGAAAGGACCACGGATTTTTAAAGCTAAAGCTATCTTTCTTGTATAATCTTCTATTTTTGATGTAACCTCGTTGGATACTGTTTGAGGAGGGATTGCCATAGTAGCATCTCCACTGTGGATACCTGCATTCTCGATGTGTTCTACTATAGCACCAATAAATACTTTTTCACCATCACAAACACCATCACACTCAACTTCCCGTGCATTAGTGAAGAATTTAGTAATAACAACGGGATAATCGCTTGATATGGATGCTGCGAGATCTAGAGTGTCTATTAGTGTTTTTTCATCGTAAGAAATTCTCATAGCAGCACCACTTAAAACATATGAGGGTCTAACTAATATGGGATAACCAACATTCTGCGCAAATTCGATGGCTTCTCCTTTTGTGGTCAAAGCGTTCCATTCAGGTTGCTTTATATCTAATTGATCTAGTAATGTGCTGAATTTACTCCTATTTTCCGCCATATCTATACGCGTTCCATGGGTTCCCAAGATATTTATACCCGTTTTCCTAAAGATTTCAGAATATTTAGAAAATTTAGAAGCTAAGTTTTGAGCTATTTGTCCCCCTGCGGATACTACGATACCATCTGCTTTCTCGAGTTCGCAGATATCTAATACTCTTTCTCCGGACAATTCCTCAAAATAAAGCTTATCTGAAATATCGTAATCAGTTGATACTGTTTCAGGGTTATAATTAATCATTATTGCTTGGTCGATTCCCAACTTTTTTAAGCCCCATAAACAATTGACCGAACCCCAGTCAAATTCCACAGAAGCGCCAATACGATAAGTTCCTGAACCTAATACTATAGCTTTTTTAAGATTAGACTTTAATTCAGTTTCGAAGTCAATATCATGCTCCGATGCGCTGTATGTTAAATAAAGATAATTAGTTACTGCTGGCCATTCTGCTGCTAAGGTATCAATTCTTTTAACATAAGGATGAATATTTAGTTTTCTTCTCATTTGCCGAATGAATATTGTATCAACGCCCATTATCTTAGAAATTTGTCCATCTGAATAGCCAAATCTTTTAGCGCGTTCTAACCAATATTTTTTCTCATCATCATCTGATTCAAGCAATTCAATATCTTGTATCTGACGGTTAAGATCTACTATATTTTTTAACTTATATAAAAACCATTTGTCAACTCTTGATAAACGATATATTTCATCAATTGAGATTCCTTTTTTAATTGCCTCAGCGATTCTAAAGAGCCTTAAATCCGTAGGGTTTCTTAATGAATACTTTAATTCGTTAATATCATCAATTAGTTCTAAATTATTTGCTACTAATCCTTTCATACCAATATCTAACATTCTTACTGCTTTTTGAAGAACTTCTTCAAATGTTCTTCCTATTGCCATTACTTCCCCAACCGATTTCATCTGACTTCCTATGCGGCGATCAACTTTATGAAACTTCGTTAAATCCCATCGTGGAATTTTTAGAACTAAATAATCTAGAGCGGGTTCAAAACAGGCTGTTGTAATCCCAGTAATTTTATTCTTTAGCTCGGGTAAAGTATATCCAATTGCTAATTTTGCAGCTATATATGCTAAAGGGTACCCAGTAGCTTTCGAGGCTAACGCAGACGATCTCGAAAGGCGAGCATTGACTTCAATCACTCGAAATTCTTTTGAAAAAGGATTTAATGCATATTGAATGTTACATTCACCGACAATCCCAAGACCCCTTATGACGCGAATTGAAGCAGACCGAAGCATGTGGTATTCTTCGTTAGTAAGCGTTTGAGAGGGCGCTACTACAATACTTTCCCCTGTATGAATTCCAACAGGATCAAAATTTTCCATATTGCAATTTATGAAGCAATTATCGGCGGAATCTCTTACAACTTCGTATTCAACTTCCTTCCAACCCCACACTGATTCTTCAATTAAAATCTGGTGGATTCTCGATTGAGCTAGACCCTTTTTTGCCATTCTTTCAAAATCTTTCATATTATCTATGATTCCAGAACCTCTACCTCCTAATGTGTAGGCTACTCGAAGCATCAAAGGAAAGCCAAAATTTTCAACTACCTTTATTGCTTCCTTATACGACGTTACAGCTTGGCTTTGACAAACCTTAGCGTTTGCCTTATTCATAGCTTTTACGAATAATTCTCGATCTTCAGTAACCTCAATTGCCTCAATAGGAGTCCCAAGTACTCTTATATTATATTTTTCCAATATACCAAGTTCTTTTAACTCTACACCGACATTAAGAGCTGTTTGACCTCCAAATGCCAGTAAAATACCATCGGGTTTCTCTTTTTTTATTATTTCCTCGACATATTTTACATTAATGGGAAGTAAGTATACTCTATCTGATAATACAGGGTCAGTTTGAATTGTTGCTATGTTTGGATTAATTAGTATCGTTTCTATACCTACTTCCTTTAATGCTTTTAAAACCTGACTTCCTGAATAATCAAACTCTCCAGCTTGCCCAATACGGATGCCCCCGGAGCCTAAAATCAAAGCTTTTTTTATCGATTTATCTAATGGCATAATTTATAACTCCATTTGTTCGATAAATTTATCAAATAGATACAACGAATCTAAGGGTCCTGGACAGCCTTCAGGGTGAAATTGAACGGCAAAAATAGGTTTACTATCGTGAATTATACCCTCATTTGATTTATCATCTATATTGATAAGAAATTCGTTAAAACCTCCCTTTTCAAAATCCCTCACGCAAAATCCGTGATTCTGAGATGTAATATAACATTGTTTAGTTATTGGATTAATGACCGTTTTGTTTCCCCCTCTATGACCGTATTTTAACTTATAGGAAAATCCGCCAGCAGCTATACCAATTATTTGATTCCCCAAGCAGATTCCCATGGTGGGAATATTATTTTTCATTAAATTACGGGCGACTTCAATAGCTTTCTTGCACATGGCGGGGTCTCCTGGCCCGTTGGATATAAATACGCCATTTGGTTTGTAGCTCTTAATTTTATCGTAAGAATAATTATAGGGAACTAAAATTACTTCTATTTTCCTTTTAACTAAATTTCTAAGAATATTGTGTTTAACTCCCAAATCAATTACAACTACTTTTCCTTTCGAATTAGGAGGGGTAAATATCTTGACTTCTTCAGTCGAAACTTCGCTTGCTAAATGTCTAAGGTTAGGATCAACCACATTTTTGGCTTTCTCTTTTAACTCGTCAATTTTAGGTTTTTCACCTGGATTAAAAACTGCTAATAATCCAACTTGAACCCCTTCTTCTCGTAAGATTTTTGTTATCGCTCTAGTATCTATCCATTCTATTCCAGGAATATCTTCCTCTAAAAGAAATTCGTTCAAGGTCTTTACGCTTTCGTAATGGCTCGGATTTTTACAGCATTCGTTAACTACGAATCCACTTACTTTAATTGAATCTGATTCAAAAAATTTGTTAATACCAAATTCGTCTTTTTCCCAGGCTGGAACGCCGTAATTTCCAACAAGTGGGTGGGTCATTACAACGATTTGTCCTTTATAAGAGGGATCCGTTAAAGTCTCGTTATAGCCCGCCCCCGTTATCGTATTAAATACAAGCTCGCCATAAATTGTTTTTGTTGCACCAAACCCAATTCCTTGAAAATATCTACCATCTTTAAGCATTAGAATTGCAGGTCTTTCCTTTTTATATAACATAACAAATAAACTATCTTTTTTCCATTATATCTTTAAAATATTAATTGCTAAAGAAATCTTATAATGTTGTTTATTAACGAGTTAAGTTAATTAGTATGTTCTAGTGATTTTTTGGCTTATTTCCTAAAAAAAATAGCTTAATCTTATCCAATGAGAAAACGGTACACTTTCGTAGAATTTCTATGCTAGAAAATATTATAAACAAAAAAAAAATAGGATAAGTATGGATACAATCGAGATATTAAAAAGAACTATTACTAGAAGTCTTGAAGTTATTGGTGAAGCAGTTAAAAAACTAGATTTCGAATTCAAAAAGGAAAATAATAAAATTGAATGGAAAAAAATAGCTGGTTTACGAGATAAATTAATTCATCACTATTTTGGTATAAATTGGGAAATAGTATGGGATGTTATTAAAAACAAGATTCCAGAACTTGAAAATAATATGAAAGGCATACTAAAGAAAATAGCGTAATTAAATAGTTCAAGACAATCGACACTAATGTGTATACTTCTCATAAATTCTTTGAAGACTTTTTAAATGATGTGGGTTATCAGAACGTATACGCCATATACATAATTCGCATTCGTAATAAGGTAAGTGCTTTTTTGATATTTGTGCTTTTATGCATGGTTGATCGTTCCTTATAAGGTAACAGTAATCAATTAGTTTCTTTCCTGTCAAGGTGCTTTACTTATTTCCAGCTTTTTTAGCAATACAAGCTTTTATAAAATCAAAATATAACTTACTAGGTGCGTATGGTCTCGATTTAAATTCGGGGTGAAATTGAGTTCCAACCATCCAATGGTTGTCTCGATTTAATTCAATGCTATTTATTATTTTCCCAGTTTCATCTCTACTTGATACAATTATTCCTTTTTGTTTGGCTTCTTCTGTAATAAATCTTTCTTGAATATGATATCTATGCCTAAACCTTTCTTTAATTTCTTTTTGGTTATACGCGTTAAAGAGTTTAGTGTTCTTCTCAATAATTATTTTATGAGCACCTAATCTCATACTTCCTCCTTTCTCAGTCACGCCTTTTTGGCTTTCTAAAAGATCAACTACAGGGTATGGCGTATCAGGAACTAATTCAGAGGAATTTGCTCCAGTTAATCCTAAATATTTTCTACAGAAGGCAATATAAAACAACTGAGCACCGAAACAAATACCCAAAAAGGGTACTTTCTTTTCCATAGCATATTCAGCCGATTTAATCATCCCTTCAACAGCCCTCTCGCCAAACCCAGGTGTTAATAGTATACCATCGCAATCTCTTAATACTTCTTCAATATTAGTGTCTTCGATAATATTAATCATTTTCAATTCAGTCTTGTATCCTTGATGAGCCGCTGCGTGTTCTAAGGCTTCGTTGATGGAAATATATGAATCCGATATATTAAAATATTTGCCAGGCATCGCAATTCTTACCGTTTTATTTGCGTTTTTGTATAACTCTACCATTTTTACCCATTCAGAATAATTAGTGACTTCGCTATAGGAAACTAATTTTGCTTTTAAATCTATAAGTTCACAAAGAAAATCCCCTAATCCTTGTTCCTCAAATAATAAAGGTAATTCGTATACGACATCTAAATCAGGATTTGAAATTACTGCGGCTTCTGGAACGTTTGAGTAAAGGGAGATTTTCGATTTTATATCGTCAGCCAAAGGTTTCTCACTTCGACCTATTATAATGTCTGGTTGTAATCCCACGCTTTGAAGCATTTTAATAGAATGTTGCGTTGGTTTTGATTTTTGCTGACCAACTGCCCGAGAATAAGGAACAAGAGTTACGTGAACTAAAGCCGTGTGATGAGGGTATTCTAATTTAATTTGTCGAAAAGCTTCTAAAAATATGCTTGATTCTAAATCACCAACAGTCCCTCCACATTCAATTAATAATACATCTAAATTCTCACTTTCTGAAATATCCATTAACCTTTTCTTTATAATGCTAGTCACATGTGGAATTAATTGTACGGTTTTTCCTAAGAATTTACCTTTTCTTTCTCTTAAGATAGTTGATAAATAAATCTGGCCAGAGGTTATATTATGTGAAGGATGCATCTCAATACCTAAAAATCTTGAGTATGTTCCAAAGTCTTGATCTATTTCAGAAATTTTATAACATCTTTCGTCTGAGCCTGGCACGGGTGTAAAGTCCCATACATCTTCCGTAATAAAACATTCACCGTGTTCAATTGGATTAAGCGTTCCTGGATCAACATTTAAGTAAGGGTCAATCTTAACCGCTGAAATATTGAACCCCCGGAATTGGAGCACCTTTCCTATACTAGCGGTAACAACTCCCTTACCAATACCAGACATTACACCTCCCGTAATGAATATAAATCGTGTATTACTCTCATTTGTATCTGTCAATTCTATATTTCACATCTCCGATTTTTATAATAATTATTAATTAGTCTTTATAAAAATATTAAATAGCTACCACATTTAATAAGAATTTCGAGATTATAAAAATTAAATTATTGAAATATAATCAGGTTATAAAAAGACTTCTTGATGAAAAATTTGGATCTGATGTTATATTAAGTCCTAATCTTCTCAAGCCAGCTTCGTCTCCTGGAGTGGGTATATGAGTCGAATGCATTTCGCAACCATAAAGTTCCTTAAGTTTTTCTATTGCAACTTTAGCAGAAGGATTGAAATCGGCACTTATACTTAAGGCTATAAGAGTCTCTCCAAGATTAAGACTCAATCGCTTGTTATTAAAAATCTCCGATTTTAAAAAACTTATGGATTTTAAAATATTTGGAGACAAAAGATGAATGTTTTTAGGGATACCAGCTAATTCTTTTATTGTATTTAAAAGTAAACTGGAAGCGGCATGCATCAGTGGAGAATTATTACCAGTTATTATTTTTCCATTCCTCAATTGTAATGCGGCTCCGGCAAATACACCGTCATTTCCTTTACCCTTTTTTTGGGCAACTATAGACGCTTGACGAGCCGCTTTTACAACTTCTCGATCAAATACTGTGAGATTCAGTTCTTTCATCAACAGTTCCGCTCTCTGCACAGTTTTCTTTTCCGCAACACCCATTGCATATTC
>JGI24724J26744_10002440_pt1 | contig 12403 bp, 15 predicted proteins | sample Cruoilmetagenom7_FD_26744 | JGI IMG/M metagenome (IMG submission 26744)
AACCTTGGTTCCGTCAACCACCACAACGCGGGTTTCTTCCGCGTGGGTAGCGTCGATAAGCATCTTTTTAGCCATGTTTTCTCTTTGCACCGCGGCAATATNCNNGCNCCCGGAGGAGCGTTAGATTGCGGGGGGTGACTTGTAAGGGCGAAAATGGACGCGTCAGATATGCGCAGGTCGGCCAAATTGGCCCCTGTCGCAGTTTCTAATATTCTATCGCGTCGCATCGCGTTTCTATCTCCGAGCGCAAACCGCGCTCATAATATTAAACCCTGCCAAATAGGCATTTAGGGCAAAATTCCGGTCTTTCGACCCAATCGGTCTGTTCATTCGGATGCAGTGATTTTTCTGCGTGGCCTCGGGAACAGCGAAACTTGTATCGGCAACTCTGCTGCTGTTGCGCAGGCTGCCTTAGGTTGAACATAAGGGCGATGGGGTATCAATTACAATGGGGAAAATAGGAAACGACACTTATTCCCGCCCGCATACCCCAAATACATGCGCAACAGGCAGGAAACCAATCTGCCCGCGACTGATCGGGTTTAAAGGTATTCCGACCGTGTCAGCCCGTATTTTGCCATTTTCTCATTTAGGGTGCGGCGTGGCAGGCATAGTTCGTCCATGACATTGACGATGCTGCCCTTATGGCGGCGCATTGTATTGTCGATCAACATCCTCTCGAACGCCTCGACATATTCCTTGAGCGGCTTGCCCTCGGTCGTCATCACCGGTTGGCTCTCCTCATCATCCGCCATCAAAAGGCTGGCAATGGTGCCCGATCCACGACGGTTTTGCAGCACCGCGCGTTCCGCCACATTGATCAGTTGGCGAATATTTCCAGGCCACGGGGCTTGCAACAGTTGGGCGGCCTCTTGGGCCGAAACTTCGGGCGCATCGCAGCCGTATTCCTCGGAAAACTGCTCGGAAAGGCGGGCAAACAGGGTCAGGATGTCTTCGCCACGCTGGCGCAACGGGGGCAAGGTGATTTTCATCGCCGCAAGACGGTAATAGAGGTCCGACCGCAGCACGTCCTCGACGGTTTTTTCTTCGGTTTGCAGGTTGCTGATTGCCACGATACGGGTCTCGGCAGGGCTGCCTTGTTCGTTAATATAGGTCAGCAACCGCGCTTGCAGGCTATCAGTCAGTGCGTCAATGTCCTCAAGCACCAGCGTGCCGCCACGTGCCGCCTCGACCAGCGGTTGCGGGCCATCGTCCAGCATTGGGCCAAACAGTCGGCGCCCCAGATCGTCTTCTTCATAGGCGGCACAGGAAATCAGCGAGAATTTCTTGCCTGCCCGCGAGCCAACCGCATGCAGCGCGTGGGCCACCAGCGTTTTGCCTGTGCCGGTTTCCCCGTCAATCAGCACATGGCCATCGACCTGCCCCAGATCGAGAATATCTTCACGCAGCCGCTCCATCACCGGAGACGCGCCAATCAACTTTTTCATCACCGCCGTGCCATCGCCAATTCACGGCGCAGAGCCCGATTGTCCAAGGTCAAACGGCGGCTTTGGGTGGCCTTTTTGGCCAATTCGGTCATTTTGTCGGGGTTGAACGGCTTTTCCAGAAAATCATAGGCCCCGACGCGCATCGCCTCAACGGCCATCGGCACATCCCCGTGGCCCGTGATCATGATCACAGGTAAACCTGAATCAACACTCATCAGGCGTTTCAAAAACTGCATCCCGTCCATACCAGGCATTTTGATGTCGCTGACCACCACGCCGGGGTAATCATTGCCCAGTGTTTTCAGCGCGTCTTCGGCAGAGGCGAATGTTTCGGTGTCAAACCCCGACAGGGCCAACCATTGGCTGATGGATTGACGCATATCCTGCTCGTCATCCACGATCGCGATTTTCATTGCCTGTGCCATGTTTTAATTGCCTCACTCGGCTGCTTTTGTTGCATCAATTTCTAATATAGGCAGCCGCACCTCGAATACAGCCCCCCCGGCAGCGGCATTCCTTGCGGTCAGCCGTCCGCCCAAATCGTTGACGATACCCGAGGAAATGGCAAGCCCCAACCCAACCCCGTCACCCGCCTGCTTTGTGGTGTAAAATGGCTCGAAAAGATTGTCCAAATCCTCAATCCCCGCGCCATTGTCCCGCACGCTTAATGTGGCAGTGTCACCAGCGGCCAACAGGATGTCGATCTGCGGATCTGTCACCGTTTTGGTGGCATCCAGTGCATTGCGAAACAGGTTGATAATCACCTGTTCAATGCGCACCCGATCACCCAGCACATAGACCGCTTCGCGTGGCAGGGTTTTGGTGATTTCCACATGACGTTGCTTGAGCTGTGGCTCCATCATCGACAAGGCCGAATTGGCCGCATCCCTCATGTCCACTGGCGCTAACTCATCACCAGCTTTTCGCGCATAGCTTTTTAGCTGCTTGGTGATTGCCCCCATGCGCTCGATCAAATCATCAATCCGCTGAAAGGATGAAATTGCCTCTTCGGGGCGCTTGCGACGTAGCAACAACCGGGCACCAGCAAGGTAGGTTTTCATCGCCGCCAAAGGCTGGTTCAATTCGTGTGAAACCGCTGCCGACATTTCGCCCAACGCCGCCAGTTTTGAGCTTTGGGCAAGGGTCTGTTCTGCCACCTTCAGCTCTTTTTCCGCTTTTTCACGCTCGGCAACTTCCCGCTGCAAGCGTTGGTTCAATTGGCGGAGATCAGCCGATTCCTGTTGAAAAAACAGGGTCCTCAACTGCGCCTTGCGGGACAAGAAATAAAAGGCCAGCGCCATCAAAATGGCAAAGCCCATGATTTCCAGCGCCAACACCCCGTTCACCTTTTGGCGAACCGAGCTGAATGTAGAGAAAGAGGTCATCTTCCAGCCCTGAAACGGAATACGTGCTTCTTGGCGCATCAGCCCTCCCCCCAACAGGCTGGCATTTGTGGTCAGCGCCACCCAGTCGCTTGTGGTCTGGAAGGCCCGCTCGATCGCAGAAGGAACAGAGCGCACCGACAGCGCATCCTCCTCCTTCAAACCACGCCATCTGGGTTCGGTTGCCAGCAGGATTGTGCCCTCGCTGTCGGTGACAAACACCGCATCCGAAATGCTGGCCCAACGGCTCTCGAATTGCTGCAAGTCGACCGCGACAACAATCACACCGATGCTACTGCCGGCAAATTCCATTTTACGAGAATAGGAAAATGTGATGGCTCCGGTATCATCCTCATGGACCGTAAATACCGATTTGTTGGACCGTATTGCGTTAACAAAATAGGGGATCGAACGGTGTTGCGATCCTATCTGGCTGCGATCCGATGCCGCCACCGCACGGCCCTGTTTGTCCAACAACAACAGGGACGAAACGCCGATTTCATCCACATAGCTGATCAGGCGACTAGAGGTTTGGGCATGGTCATTGGAATTGAGCGCACCAATCAAGGCCGGATCACGCGCCAACAGTTGCGGTACAATCGAGGCGCGCTGCAATTCGCTGGTTAGATTGCCGGAATAGAGCGTCATGCGCACTTCGGCCTGATTGCGGGTGGTTTCGGTAAACCGTTCTGTCAGCAAGGCATTGGTGGACCAGACAACAGCCACCGCAAAGCCAATCAGCGCAAAAATCACAAACCGCACGCGCCAAGAATTGCCCCGCGCCCGACCGGTGGCTGATAGGTTGCCTGTTGTGGTTTTATCTCCGCTCATAGGCACAGGTTACGCCTGATCGCGACCCGCCTCAAGCACGCGTCTTCAAGCGTCCTGCAATGCGCCAAAAACCGCCCCAACGACCGATTTGAACATCGCCTGCCCGTCTGTGCCGCCATGCGCTGCATCCGCAGCCCGCTCGGGATGTGGCATCATCCCCAGAACACGCCTGTTTTCGCTTAAGATTCCAGCGATATCACCAACGGAGCCGTTCGGGTTATCGCTATAGGTAAAGGCAACGCGGCCCTGATCCTTAAGCTGTGAAACAGTATCGGCATCGGCGGTGTAATTGCCATCGTGATGCGCAATCGGGATCATCAGTTGCTGGCCAGTCTCATAACCGGCTGTATAGGCACTGTCGGTGTTTTGAACGGTTAACGGTATGGTTTTACAGATATACTTTAGATTGGCGTTGCGCAGCAATGCGCCCGGCAATAATCCTGTTTCGGTCAGTATCTGGAATCCGTTACAAACCCCAAGAACATAGCCACCCGCATTGGCGTGATCCACCACAGCGCGACAGATAGGCGACTGCGCGGCAATCGCGCCACAGCGCAGATAATCGCCAAACGAAAACCCGCCCGGTACGCCAATCATATCCAGCCCCTTGGGCAGGGAGGTGTCTTTGTGCCAGATCATGGTAACATCAGCGCCAGCCGCCTGAAAGGCGACGGCCAGATCACGGTCGCAATTGGACCCCGGAAAGACGACAATCCCGACCTTCATCACAGGATCTCGATTTTGTAGGATTCGATCACGGTGTTGGCCAGCAGCTTCTCGCACATCTCGCCCACCGATTTTTCGGCAGCGGCAGCATCGGTCTCGCTCAGNTCCAGCTCGATCACTTTGCCTTGGCGNACCCCGTCAACGCTGTCAAACCCAAGCCCTGCCAGCGCATGATGCACCGCTTTGCCCTGCGGGTCCAACACACCGTTCTTCAACATTACAGTTACACGTGCTTTCATCGCCAAATCCTCTTAATTCACAAGCGTTGGTTTGCTAGGTTGTGGCGCATTGCTGGGCAAAACCCCCAATCGGCGCGCTACTTCGGTATAGGCATCCGCCAAATTGCCAAGATCGCGGCGAAACACATCTTTGTCCAGTTTTTCGCCTGTTTCAATGTCCCACAGACGGCAGCTGTCGGGGCTGATTTCATCTGCAATGATCAGACGTTGAAAGTCACCTTCCCAAACGCGGCCAATCTCGATCTTGAAATCCACCAGTTTAATGCCGACCCCCAACATCACACCCGACATAAAATCGTTCACCCGCAAGGCCAGCGCAATAATATCGTCCAGATCCCGCTGCGAGGCCCAGCCAAANGCGATGATATATTCCTCGGGCACCAAAGGGTCCCCCAGTGCATCATCTTTGTAGGAAAATTCCACAATCGGGCGTGGTAACTGGGTGCCTTCTTCAATTCCCAATCGTTTGCTGATCGATCCCGCCGCCGTATTGCGCACAATCACTTCAAGCGGGATAATTTCAACCTGACGGATCAATTGTTCGCGCATGTTCAACCGTTTGATGAAATGCGTCGGAATGCCGATCTGCATCAGACCGTTCATAAAATACTCGGACAAACGATTATTCAGCGCACCTTTGCCATCAATCACGTCTTTTTTCTCGGCGTTAAAGGCGGTGGCATCATCCTTGAAGTACTGCACCAGAGTATCAGGCTCCGGACCTTCATAAAGAATTTTTGCTTTGCCTTCGTAAATCAACTTGCCACGCGCCATTCTTAGTCTCCGATCTGGCTGAGCGCAACAGAATGCGCCTGTTGTCCGCGCCTATACGCCATGGTTGGCTTTGCTGCAATCCCGCATAAGGGCTGCAATGCGATAAACTGCCCTCCCCCCCCTTGCGATACGCGTCAATCAGGGGCATATCAGTAGAGAACAATTCAGCACCGAGCGAGGATACGATGACAACATTCAATGACCGCGAAAACGCCTTTGAAGCCAAATATGCCCATGATGCCGATATGCAATTCAAGGCCAACGCACGTTGCCACAAACTGTTGGGCTATTGGGCCGCCGAAAAGCTGGGCAAAACCGGTGACGACGCCGAAGCCTACGCCAAGTCCGTCGTGATTTCTGATCTGGAAGAGGCAGGCCACGAGGATGTGGTGCGCAAGGTAACCGCCGATATGGCTGATGTCGCCACCGAGAAGGAAATCCGTAACAAAATGGATGAATTCCGCAGCATGGCAAAAGCGCAGATTTTTGACGAAGCCTGATTTGNCGGCCCGACAAGTAAATTAAATACAGAATTAGAACGGACGGCTCATTATGNTGCGTCCGTTTTTTTTTGCCGGACAGATACCATCCCGCGGGGATTGTCCGGAAAACCGCAAATACGGGCATCACCGAACACATGCACGCGCCAAACATCGTCTGTGCAATCACCAAAAACCACAGAATGAACCCGTGGGGCGTAGCCCCCCCGGCACATCATTCATGATCTTTATGACGAATATATATTTGCACATAGATGCACCGCGTGGCATTGCACGGGCAAACCCTGCAATCGCACGAAAGATCAAACCATGACAAATGCTCTTACCCGTATGCTCAACGACCGCGACTGGATTTTGGCAGACGGGGCCACTGGCACCACTTTGTTCAACATGGGGCTTAGCTCGGGTGATGCGCCTGAATTGTGGAACGTGGACGAGCCTGACAAAATCCGTGCGCTTTATAGTGGGGCCGTTAATGCGGGCAGTGATCTGTTTTTAACCAATAGTTTTGGCGGCAACGCTTCGCGTCTAAAACTGCACGGCGCCGAAAAACGTGCCCGTGAATTGTCGCGCATCTCGGCCGAGCTTGGCCGTGAAATTGCCGATGCGGCGGGGCGCCCCATTATTGTGGCGGGATCCGTTGGCCCAACCGGTGAAATCATGGCCCCGATGGGGGAATTGACCCATGAATTGGCCGTCGAAATGTTCCACGAGCAAGCCGAGGGCCTAAAAGAAGGCGGCGCTGACGTGCTGTGGTGCGAAACCATTTCCGCCCCCGAAGAATATGTTGCTGCTGCCGAAGCCTTTGCATTGGCCGATATGCCCTGGTGTGGCACCATGAGTTTTGACACCGCTGGGCGCACCATGATGGGCGTGACCTCGGCGGCAATGGTCGCCATGGTGGAAAAGATTAAAAACCCGCCATTGGCTTTCGGGGCAAATTGCGGGGTTGGGGCCTCGGATCTGCTGCGCACCATCCTTGGGTTTGCTGCTGCGGGCTCGGAAATTCCGATCATCGCCAAAGGCAACGCTGGGATTCCGAAGTTTCACGATGGCCACATCCATTACGACGGCACCCCCGAATTGATGGGGCAGTATGCCTGCCTTGCCTATGATTGCGGTGCCAAAATCATTGGTGGATGTTGTGGCACCACGCCTGAACATTTGGTGGCAATGCGCGCCGCACTTGAGGCCCACACGCCCGGCCCGCGCCCATCACTGGATACAATCACAGCCGTACTTGGCGGTTTTTCCTCGGCCTCGGATGGCACCGATGACGCCACCCCGGCACCGCGTAAAAACCGCCGCCGTAGCAAGAGTTAGCACCAAATAGGTCGGTGTAAGAACTGCCGATGTCGCTGGTGAGCAACCACAAACGAGCGACAAAACGTAACCATTGGGAAACGAAACACCGCGCGCGCGCGCCATTGCAGGAACTAAATCATGGCCGAAGAACAAGACATCATCCTGTCCGAACTGTCCGACGACGAATTGGTGCTGCAAATGCACGACGACCTGTATGACGGCATGAAAGAAGAAATCGANGAAGGCGTAAACATTCTGCTGGAACGCAAGTGGGAACCCTATCGCGTTCTGACCGAAGCCTTGGTCGCGGGCATGACCATCGTTGGCCACGATTTCCGCGATGGCATCCTGTTTGTCCCCGAAGTGCTGCTGGCGGCCAACGCCATGAAGGGCGGCATGGCCATCCTAAAACCACTGCTGATCGCGTCAGGCGCACCACGCATGGGCAAAATGGTGATTGGCACCGTCAAAGGCGACATCCACGACATTGGCAAGAACCTTGTTTCGATGATGATGGAAGGTGCCGGTTTTGAAGTTGTTGATTTGGGCATCAACAACCCGGTTGAGGACTATCTGGAAGCCTTGGANCGCGAAGATGCTGACATTCTGGGCATGTCCGCCCTGCTGACGACAACCATGCCGTATATGAAAGTCGTGATCGACACATTGGTGGAAAAAGGTATCCGGGATAACTATATCGTTTTGGTTGGCGGCGCGCCTTTGAACGAAGAGTTTGGCAAGGCGATCGGGGCTGACGCCTATTGCCGTGACGCGGCTGTGGCCGTTGAAACCGCCAAGGATTACATGTCCCGNAAGCACAACCAAATGGCGGGTTGATCCGCCCGATTGGGCCGCGATATGAAACCGGATGATCAGGATTTAACCGAACATGGCCTTTCTCCGACCGGGGGAAAGGGCCGCGTTTTGCTGCTGGCTTGCGGGGCTTTGGCACACGAAATCCTGACGCTGATCAAACTCAACAACTGGTCGCATATGACCCTGACCTGCCTGCCTGCCAACCTACATCTTTACCCCGACAAAATCCCAGTCGCCGTTGAGCAGGCCGTGTTAAAACACCGCAGCGATTATGACGACATATTCGTGGTCTACGCCGATTGTGGCACTGGCGGGTTATTGCTCGATATGTGCAATAAGCTGGGGGTGAAAATGGTGGAAGGNCCGCACTGCTATTCTTTCTTTGANGGGAATGAGGCCTTTGCCGAATCCTCGGTTGACGAAATCACCGCCTTTTACCTGACCGATTTTCTGGTCCGCCAGTTTGATGCGTTCGTGTGGAAACCGCTTGGGTTGGACCGCCACCCTGACCTGCGCGACATGTATTTTGGCAATTACGAAAATTGGTTTACCAGGCCCAAACCAATGTGCCCGAACTGGACGTAAAAGCACGTGAATGTGCTGATCGTCTGGGTCTGGAATACGAGCGCCGTTTCACCGGATATGGCGATCTGGAAACAACGCTGAATTCTATAGACGAGACGTAATCAACCCGCCTTTATGCAGCGCAGGCTTCGCCCGCGACTTTGCGAATCCGCTCGACCATCGCGCGCAATCCATTGCTGCGTTGCGCCGACAAATGATCGTTCAACTGCAAGCGCGCCAATTCGCCCCCCGCGTCCACTTTCAAGACCTCTGCCACCGTTAACCCATCAAACATCGCGATCAGCACCGCCACCAGCCCACGCACGATCATCGCATCACTGTCGCCGCGAAAATGGAACACGGCCGACTCGCCTGCCCCGTCCAATCTGGGCACGATCCAAACCTGTGACGCGCAACCATCTACCTTGGTGGCTGGCACACGCAAAGCATCCTCAAGCGGCTCCATCTCTTTGCCCATATCAATCACAAACCGATAGCGATCTTCCCAGTCTTCCAGAAAATCAAAATCTTCGACGATGTTTTCAAAGGCGCTTGATGCCATTAATTTGCTCCTGATCATGTGCCTCCCAGATAGTCCGCAGCACTCAAAAGGTCCAGAGTGCATAAACACGGTTTTCAAACCCACCGCTATGGGCTAATTCTGATGTGAATAAAATTAGGGGCTAACGGAAATGAAAACACCCATCGCGACATTATTGCTGAGCACATTGCTTGTGACAGGCTGTGCCTCAAAGATTAATCCGTTCAACTGGTTCAAACGCAGCACCAACGAAACCGTGCAACAGGTTGCCCCCGGTTTCGTGCTTGATACGCGTGGCTTGGTGGATCAGGTCGTGTCGCTGCAGATTGGTAAAACCAACGGTGGCGCGATTATCTTTGCGGTTGGCCTGCCCCCGAGCCAAGGCTACTGGGATGCCGAACTGGTGGCTGAGAACGATGAGAAGCCCATTAATGGGGTGCTGACCTATAAATTCAGAATCGACCAACCCTATGAATTCAAACGCGCATCCACCGCAATATCACGCGAAGTGGTGGTTGGGCATTTCGTGTCCAACATCAAACTGCAGGGTGTCAGCAGCATCCGCGTTTTAGGCACCCGAAACGTGCGTACATCGCAGCGCTAAAGGCTAACCACTTTCACAACCGACCCTTTGGCGGTCAAGGCGATTTCGCCGTTGCACAGGCGCAGCGCGTCCTTACCAAACACCTCGTTGCGCCAGCCTGACAGTGATTTACCGTCCCGCTGGCCCGCCGCAATCGCGTCCAGCTCTGCAGATGTCGCAATCAGTTTCACTGCAACGCCTTCGTTTTCGGCCTTGGATTTCAACAATACCCGCAGCAAATCGGCCAGTGCCGGATTAACCTGTAGTTTTTCGCGTGATCTGTCGGGCTTGGGGAAATCTTCTGCATCAACCTTCAGACCCGCCGCAATGGCCGCCAAAATCCCGTCTGCAATATCCCCACGCCGCGCCTCGCGTTGCAGCAGGCGCGAACGGCCCAAATCCTGCATGTTTGCCGGTTTGGTCGAGGCCAGCTCCATGATCGCCTCGTCTTTATAGACCCGATTACGCGGCACATTCCGGCTTTGGGCATAGATTTCNCGAAACGCTGCCAGCTCTCTGACGATGGCCAAAAAGCGGCCCGAATTGGTGCGGGTTTTCAGACGCTTCCACGCATTTTCGGGTGCGATGACATAGGTCTCAGGACTCAGGAGAACTTTAAGTTCCTCCTCTACCCACTTNCTACGGTTGGATTTTTCAATCTGCGCAGACAGGTATTCGTAAACCACCCGCAGGTGTGTTACATCGCCAACCGCATAGGTTTTCTGCGCATCCGTCAACGGGCGGCGCGACCAATCTGTAAACCGCGAGGACTTATCCAGCGGCTCTTTGGCAATTTTACGCACCAAGGTTTCGTATCCGACCTGTTCGCCAAATCCGCAAACCATCGCAGCGGCCTGCGTGTCAAACAACGGTATTGGAAACACATTGCCCTCGATGAAAAATATCTCNAGGTCCTGGCGCGCAGCATGGAAAACCTTGACCACATTCTCATCACGAAACAGATCATACAACGGCTCAAGCGACAGACCATCCACCAGCGGATCGACCAACACGGCGCATTCGGCGTCATCGCCTTTCACAGCCAGTTGGATCAGGCACAGCTTGGAATAATACGTCCGTTCACGCAGAAATTCGGTATCAATCGTGACGTAGGGATGTGCGGCGGCCATTTCGCAGAAATCTGCCAGCTCGCGGGTGGTTGTAAGTGTTTTCATGGATGTTTTTTTTGCTCATTACGAATGGGTTGGAGTTTCATAAGCAATTGCGGTCTAAATTGAAAGGTCTAAGGCAAATTCACCATTGCCGTATCCCCCACCGCGAACCGCCGCAGCACCGCAGGGTATAGCTGATGCTCCAGAGGCAAAATCCGGTCGGCAAGGGTTTGGGCAGTGTCGTCAACCAGCACAGGCACTCGCGCCTGCCCCAGAATCGGGCCGTCATCCAGCTCGGCTGTGACCTGATGCACAGAACAACCAGCCTCGGTATCCCCTGCCTCTATAGCCCGTGCATGGGTGTTTAAGCCTTTGTATTTAGGCAATAATGACGGATGTATGTTGAGCATCCGGCCCTGCCATTGATTGACAAAACCGCCAGTCAGCACCCGCATAAAACCGGCCAGACAGATGATATCGGGCTTGGCAGTTTGCAGCGCTTTACTCAACTCAGCCTCAAAGGTTGCGCGGTCTGCGCCAAAGGGGCGATGATCCACCACCGCCGTTGCAATGCCCATGTCGGCAGCTTTCGCCAGCCCGCCCGCATCCGCACGATTGGCCAGCACCAGCACGGCGCGGGCCGGATGGTCTCCTGTCATCGAGCGCGCCAGCGCCACCATATTTGAGCCACCACCCGAAATCAGTATGGCAACCCGTTTGGTCACAAAAGCGACCCCGTATAAGAAACGCCGCTGCCCGCCGTCACATGACCAATGCGCGACACACGCTCGCCTTCGCCTTCAAGCAAGGCGGTGATTGCGTCCGCTTGCGTGGCCGAAACCGCCAAAACCATGCCTAAGCCTGCATTGAAAGTCTTTAGCAACTCAGCCTCTGACATTTCCGCCGTTGCAGTTATCCATTTGAAAACAGGCGGTAATTCCCATGCGTTCAGGTCGATTTCAACGCCCATGCCGTCGGGCAAAACGCGGGGGATGTTTTCGGTCAACCCGCCGCCGGTGATGTGCGCCAAGGCATGCACGCCGCCGTCCCGTATCGCCGCCAGCGTCGATTTCACGTAGAGCCGCGTGGGCGCCAGCAAGGCCTCGCCCAAGCTACCGCTGCCAAACGGGCAATCAGCGTCCCAGCCAAGGCCGGAAACCTCAACCACCTTACGCACCAAGGAATAGCCGTTGGAATGCACCCCGTCGCTGGCCAAGCCCAACAAAACGTCGCCGACAACCACGCCCTCAGGCAATGTCTGGCCGCGTTCCATCGCGCCGACGGCAAAGCCCGCCAGATCAAAGTCACCGTCATGATACATGCCCGGCATTTCAGCCGTTTCGCCACCAATCAGCGCACAGCCTGACAGCTCACAGCCCTTGGCAATGCCTTGGATGATTTGCGTGGCTTGATCCAGCTCCAACTTGCCAGTGGCAAAATAGTCCAGGAAAAACAGCGGTTCTGCCCCCTGACAAATCAGGTCATTCACACACATCGCCACCAGATCAATGCCGATGGTATCAACGATACCGGTGTCAATTGCGATCCGCAACTTGGTGCCAACGCCGTCCGTGGCCGCGAC
>JGI24724J26744_10002442_pt1 | contig 12393 bp, 8 predicted proteins | sample Cruoilmetagenom7_FD_26744 | JGI IMG/M metagenome (IMG submission 26744)
TTTTGCCAACTAATTAAAACTTAAAATTAAAAGATTATGTCAGACATTGCATCAAGAGTAAAAGCGATTATCGTAGACAAATTAGGTGTTGATGAAAACGAGGTTGTAACTGAAGCTAGCTTCACAAACGATTTAGGAGCAGATTCATTAGACACTGTAGAATTAATAATGGAATTCGAAAAAGAATTTGATATTCAAATTCCAGACGATCAAGCTGAAAATATTGCAACAGTTGGTCAAGCTATCTCTTACATAGAAGCAGCAAAATAATTCACACAAATTTATGGAATTAAAGCGAGTTGTAATTACTGGTTTAGGAGCATTAACACCTATTGGTAATACCAAAGATGAATTTTGGGATGCCTTATTGAGTGGGAAAAGTGGTGCTGCACCAATAACTTATTTTGATACTGAAAAGTTCAAAACAAAATTCGCTTGTGAATTAAAAAACTTTAATGCCACCGATTTTCTTGATAGAAAAGAAGCACGTAAAATGGATCGATTTACACAGTATGCAATGGTAGCTTCAGATGAAGCTATTGCAGACTCTAAATTAGATTTAGATGCTATTAATAAATTAAGAGTTGGTGTCATTTGGGGAGCAGGAATTGGAGGATTGGAAACATTTCAAGATGAAGTTTTAAACTTTGCAGCTGGAGATGGAACACCAAGATTTAATCCGTTTTTTATTCCTAAAATGATTGCAGATATTGCTCCAGGAAACATTTCTATTAAACATGGTTTTATGGGGCCTAATTATACGACTGTATCTGCATGTGCTTCATCAGCAAACGCAATGATTGATGCTTTAAACTATATACGTTTAGGACATTGCGATGTAGTTGTAACTGGTGGAAGTGAAGCAGCAGTAACTATAGCTGGTATGGGTGGTTTTAATGCCATGCATGCCTTGTCAACAAGAAATGAAAGCCCAGAAACAGCCTCAAGACCTTTTGACGCAACCAGAGATGGTTTTGTATTAGGTGAAGGTGCTGGAGCAATAATTCTTGAAGATTATGAGCATGCTAAAGCAAGAGGAGCAAAAATTTATGCTGAAGTACTTGGAGGAGGTTTATCTTCTGATGCTCACCATATGACTGCACCACATCCTGATGGTATTGGCGTTATTGCTGTAATGAAAAATTGTTTAGAAAATGCTGGAGTTAAACCTGAAGAAGTTGATCATATCAACACGCATGGNACATCAACACCTCTAGGAGATGTTGCTGAATTAAAAGCTATTTCTGAAGTTTTTGGTGACCACGCAAAAAATATTAATATTAATTCAACAAAATCTATGACTGGACATTTGTTGGGAGCTGCTGGAGCTATAGAATCTATAGCTGCTATTTTAGCTATGGAACATGGTATTGTTCCTCCTACAATTAACCATAAGGTTGTTGATGAAAATATTGATCCTGAACTAAATTTAACATTAAACAAAGCACAAAAACGAGACGTTAAAGTTGCTATGAGTAATACATTTGGTTTTGGTGGACACAACGCCTGTGTATTATTTAAAAAATTAGATTAGACTAACGAATGAAAAACATTCGAAACATATTAAATTCCCGTTCTAAAAAAGACGGGAATTTTTTTGTGTCCATTAATAAAATTCTAGGGTTTAAACCAAAATCTTTAAATTTCTATAAAACGGCATTCACACATCGTTCTATGAATATTAGAGATAAAGAAGGTCATATTATTAATTATGAGAGGTTGGAGTTTCTGGGAGATGCTATGCTTGGAGCTGTTATTGCTTCGCATTTATATATTGAAGTTCCAAGTGGAGACGAAGGCTATTTAACAAAAATGCGATCTAAGATTGTAAGTCGTGAGCACTTAAACGAACTCGGTAAAGACTTAAACTTAATAAGCCTTGTGAAAAGTAAAATACCTAAAGGGCAATTTGGAGACAATATTCATGGCAATTTGTTTGAAGCACTTGTAGGAGCTATTTTTCTTGATAAAGGCTATAAATACTGTGAAAAATTTATTTACAAAAAGGTGATTATTCCTTATGTAGATATTGAAAAATTAGAAGGCAAAGTAATAAGCTATAAAAGTTTGTTGATAGAATGGTGCCAAAAAGAAAAGAAAACCTTCAACTACGATGTTTATGAAGATACCGGAAATGATGATGTAAGACATTTTTCTGTTAAACTTTCTATAGAAGAGAAAGTAGTTTCAAAAGCAAGAGCTACCTCTAAAAAGAAAGCAGAAGAGAAAGCATCAAAACGAGCTTTTTTTGTGTTTCAAAGTCAAATTTCTAGAGAAATATAATTCGTTACAACTATAACGATTTCGTAACAAATTCCTTTTAAGATTACCTTTTACTTAACAGAATTAATCGTTTTTAATATTATATTTACAAATCAAAGTAAGTTATGGCTGTTAAGAAACTTAGTCTAGAAGATTTTTTTGATGAAACGTCTTTCACTCTTATTGGTATTCATACATCTATTGAAGATTATAGGCTTGCTTATTTATTAAACACGAAGTTAAATCTCAATCTTAAACGAAGAGAAAAAGACTTAGATTTTAGTAACTCTTCACAGTATTCGATATTTGAATGGGAAGACGATAAACAGCTTATAATTTGGAATTTAGTTTCTAATATGTGTAAAATAGAAACCCTTAATTCTGCTATTGGTAATAGTTTATTTAATGACACAGGAAAAGTAACTGAAGCGTTCTATTTGCTTCCAGAATTTAAAAAAGTAAACTATATATTAAAGATTAACGACGACCAATTAAGCACTAAAAAAAGCCAGAGAATTGTAAGTTACATTCAAGATATTGCTCACATTGTGACAGCTTATTTAATAGATGTAAATCAACTTAAATCAAAAAATAATTTAATTTTCAATTAATGTTAAAAAGAAAAAAAACCAAAATTGTTGCCACATTAGGACCAGCCACAAGTACGAAAGAAATACTAAAAGGTATGCTTGATGAAGGAGTTAATGTGTTTAGAATTAATTTTTCTCATGCTCATTATAAAGATGTAGAAGAACGTATTAAAATGATACGTGAATTAAATGAAGAGTTTGATTATAATGCTGCAATTCTAGCAGATTTACAAGGGCCGAAATTGCGTGTAGGCACAATGAAAGGAGAGGTTTTTGTTAATGAAGGAGATGAAATTATTTTTGCGACAGGAAAACGTTTTGAAGGCACAAAAAAACGTGTCTACATGACTTACGATAAGTTCCCTCAAGACGCAAAACCTGGTGAAAGAATTCTTTTAGACGATGGAAAGTTAATCTTTGAAGTGGTTTCTACAGACTCAAAAAGCGAAGTAAAAGCAAGAGTTATTCAAGGAGGACCATTACGTTCAAAAAAGGGAGTAAATTTACCAAACACGAATATTTCGCAACCTGCGCTTACAGAAAAAGACATAGAAGATGCTTTATTTGCTATAGAACAAAAAGTAGATTGGATGGCATTATCCTTTGTTCGTAATGCAGAAGATTTAATGCAACTTGCAGAGTTAATAAATAATAATAGCGTTCATAAAATACCCATTATTGCTAAAATTGAAAAGCCAGAAGCTGTAGAAAACATTGATAAAATCGTCGCATATTGCGATGGATTAATGGTAGCTCGAGGAGATTTAGGTGTAGAAATTCCTGCAGAAGAAGTTCCATTGATTCAAAAGAAATTAGTATTAAGAGCTAAACAAGCAAGAATACCTGTTATTATAGCAACCCAAATGATGGAGACTATGATTTCCAGTTTAACTCCAACACGTGCAGAAGTAAATGATGTAGCAAATTCGGTTATGGATGGAGCAGATGCCGTTATGTTATCCGGCGAAACTTCAGTTGGGAGCTATCCTGTACAGGTTATTAAGCAAATGTCTAACATTATTAAAAGTGTTGAAGATTCTTCCTTAATAAAAGTACCTCAAATACCTCCACATATTCGTACCAAGAGATACATTACAAAATCTATTTGTTATCACGCTGCAAATATGGCTAACGAGATTGATGCTAAAGCTATTTCAACATTAACAAATAGTGGTTATACAGCATTTCAAATATCAGCTTGGAGACCAAGTGCTCATATTTTAGTGTTTACTTCTAATAAACGTATTCTAACTCAACTAAATTTACTTTGGGGAGTTAAAGCTTTCTTCTATGATAAGTTTGTAAGCACAGACGAAACTATTGAAGACGTTAATACTATTGCTTGTAAAAAAGGATATTTAGAAGTTGGAGATATGCTTGTTAGTTTGGCAGCTATGCCAATTCAAGCAAAAGGAATGGTTAATACCTTAAGAGTTACCGAAATTACTAGCTGTAATTTATAAGGNAAAAAGAATGTTTAAAAATTGTTGAAATCCATTATAATCAACATAGAATATTCAATATCTTTAAACCATGTATGCTCTTGTAGATTGCAATAATTTTTACGCTTCTTGCGAACGGGTTTTTAATCCAAGTTTGCAAGAACAACCTATTGCTATTTTAAGTAATAACGATGGTTGTGTTATTTCTATGAGCGATGAAGCCAAGGCCTTAGAACTCCCTTTTGGAGCTCCAATTTTTAAATGGGAAAGCTTTTGTAAAAAGAATNATATAAAGGTTCTATCATCAAATTATCCATTGTATGGAGACATGAGTAATCGAGTGATGTCTATTTTACAACAATTTTCCCCTGATGTAGAAGTTTACAGTATAGACGAAGCTTTCTTGGAGTTTAAAGGATTTGATGCCTATAATTTTGATNATTACGGCTCACAAATAAGAAAACGTATTTTAAAATGGACAGGTATTCCAACAAGTGTTGGTGTTGCACCAACAAAAGCGCTTAGCAAAGTAGCCAATAAAATTGCAAGGAAATTTCCAGATGAGACAAATGGAGTTTATGTTATAGATTCAGAAGAAAAACGNTTAAAAGCTCTAAAGTGGATTGCGTTAGAAGATGTTTGGGGAATTGGACGTGGATTGAAAAGGCGATTAGCTGAAAAAGGATGTAAAAAAGCATTCGATTTCACACAACTATCAGATGATTGGGTTCGAAAGAATTTTTCAATTACAGAATGGAAACTTAAAAAAGATTTAGAAGGTATCCCAAAAATGGCATTAGACGAAGTCAAATCTAAAAAAGTCATAGCTACAACACGAAGCTTTGAATATACTTTTTCTGATATTGAAAATATAAAAGAACGCATATCAACATTTGCAACAAGTTGCGCTGAAAAATTGCGTAAGCAAGAGTCTAGTTGTTACATGATAATAGTTCTATTAAGTAGCGATAGACACAAAAAAGACTTAGAGCAACACCGTGTTAGTAAAACAGTAAAATTGTCCTATCCCACAGATTCAACATTAACTATTTGCAAGTATGCGGTAGAAGCTGTTACATCAATTTTTAAGAAAGGCATAAAATATAAACGAGCTGGAGTTATTGTTACAGGTTTGGTACCAACTTACAACCATCAATTAAATATATTTGAGCAAGAAAACCCGAAACACAAACCATTAATGACTGCCATTGATGGTATAAACAAAAAGTATAAGGATTATAAAATAAAACTTGGGAATCAAGATTTAGAACGTACGTGGAAAATGCGTCAAGAACGCTTGTCTCCAAGATATACAACGAATATTAATGATATTTTAAAAGTAAAATAATATGCTACTACACAAATCTAAAACACTAACTTTTTTTACTCCTGATTTTTCAGAGCATTCTGGAGCTACTTTTTTCGACACAGGAATTTCAGCTGGGTTTCCATCTCCAGCAGAAGATTTTAAGGAAGAAAGACTCTCTTTAGACAACATACTTGTAAAAAATAAGTTAGCGACATTTTATGCTCGTGTTAGTGGACAATCTATGATAGGAGCAGGATTAGACGATAACGATTTNCTAGTAATTGACAGAAGCTTAGAACCATCACACAACAAAATAGCAGTCTGTTTTTTAGATGGAGAATTTACAGTTAAACGCTTGAAGGTAGATACAGAAGGTGTTTGGTTACAACCTGAAAACCCTAATTATCCTATTATAAGAATTACAGATACAAACGATTTTGTAATTTGGGGAATTGTAACTAATGTCATTAAAAAGGTGTAATTTAAAATAATGATTAACACAAAGTACTTATGGTAAATCTATCTACACTAGATATTTCACTTATTGTGATCTTTTTTGCAATCACACTCTTTATAGGAATTTACGTTTCCAAACAATCAGGAAAATCTGCAGCTGAATATTTTTTATCAGGAAGAAACATGCCTTGGTGGTTATTAGGAGTTTCTATGGTTGCAACCACGTTCTCTACAGACACACCGAATTTGGTAACAGATATTGTAAGAACAAATGGTGTTTCTGGAAATTGGGTATGGTGGGCTTTCTTGCTAACAGGGTTACTTACTGTTTTTGTGTATGCTAAGTTATGGCGAAAATCTAATGTAAATACAGATATTGAATTTTACGAGTTACGTTATGGTGGTGCTCCTGCTCGATTTTTAAGAGGCTTTCGAGCTATTTATTTGGGAATTATATTTAACATTCTTGCTATGTCTGCTGTGACTTTGGCAGCTATAAAAATTGGCGCTATTATGTTGGGTTTACAACCTTGGGAAACGGTTGTTTATGCAGGAACTATAACAGTTATATTTAGTGCTTTGGGTGGCTTTAAAGGCGTAGTTTATACCGATTTTATTTTATTTTTTACTGCAATGGCAGGAGCACTTGGAGCTGCTTATTATGTAGTTGGATTGCCAGAAGTAGGAGGTTTAGACGCCTTACTTCAACATGAAAACGTAGTTGATAAATTAAACATTTTACCAGATTTTAGTAATACTGAAGCACTTATTACCTTATTAATTATTCCATTAGCAGTACAATGGTGGAGTTCGTGGTATCCAGGAGCCGAACCAGGAGGAGGAGGTTATATTGCACAACGTATGTTAGCTGCAAAAAACGAAAATCATGCTATTGGAGCCACTTTCTTCTTTAATATCATGCATTATGCATTACGTCCTTGGCCTTGGATTATTGTGGCTTTGGCTTCGTTAGTTATATTTCCAGACATTGCTAGTATTCAAGAAGCATTTCCATTAGTTTCTGAAGATAAATTAGGCCATGATTTGGCTTATTCTGCAATGCTAACCAAGCTTCCAAGTGGTTTATTAGGTTTGGTTCTTGCATCCTTAGTGGCTGCCTATATGAGTACGATATCTACACATTTAAATTGGGGAGCTTCATATATTGTAAATGATTTTTATAATCAACAAATCAATAAAAATGCTTCTGAAAAACAATTGGTTGCTGTGGGAAGAATTGCAACAGTTATTTTAATGGTATGTAGTGCCTTATTAGCACTTGTGCTTACTAATGCACTTCAATTATTTGATATTATTTTAATGTTTGGAGCAGGAACAGGTTTGATTTTTATTTTGCGTTGGTTTTGGTGGCGCATTAATGCTTGGAGTGAAATTTCAGCCATGTTTGTTTCAGGGGTTGTTTCTATACTTTTAAATTTCACTGAATTAGGAACTTACTTTTTTGGAACTGCAGGACTTTTTCCTGTTTGGGCAAAATTCCCAACTGTAGTATTGGTAACAACAATCGTTTGGGTGTCAGTGACGTTTTTAACACAAGCTGAAAGTAAAGCAGTTTTGCAGAATTTTTATAAGAGAATTCAGCCAGGAGGACCAGGATGGCATAAAATTGTAACAGAAGCAAGAGAAGAACATATAGAATTGGTAGACACAAAAGAAGGGTGGAGTGTTCCTTCTGGAATTTTAGCTATGTTGGTAGGTTGTGCTTTAATTTACAGTGTTATGTTTGCTACAGGATATTGGATTTATGGCGATTATGTTAATGCTTTATTGTTAACTGGAGCAGCTATTATTTTTGGATTAATTCTTATAAAGCTTTGGAAAAAAATTAAAGTAACTATTTTATAAAACAAAAAGCCAAACTTTAAGTTTGGCTTTTTGTTTTATATGCTTTAAAAATATTTGTTAGAATAATATTTTTCTATACACGACATGATTATTGTCTAAAGTAATTTTCATTAATAATATTGAATCCGATTTTTTAATAGATTTAATAGTATAGGTATTCTCATTAATGTTGTCTTTGTTAAATAATTGCCTTCCTAAAATATCATAAATTACAATGCTTTTTAAATTTTCATTATTTGAAATAACATCTATTTGTTTTGATTCATTTAAATGAATACTGATATTATTTAATTCGTTTTCAAACTCTGTATTAGAAAGAGTAGATTGATTAAACCTTAAAACAAAACGATTATTCATTTCACCCGATTCAGATTGAAATTCATAAGGTTGCAATGAAATATTTGTGACAGTATTTAAAAGTAAATCTTCAAGATATACTTGCTGATTTGAAAAAAGTCCTTCTACAGCATGAATAGAGATTGTATAAGTCCCATAGGAAGGGATGTTTACACCCAATGGAATAATGTCTTCATTAGAAAATGGTAAAGCAAATGCTTGGATAACCATTTTGTCACTATCAATAAAGGTATAGATTTTTGGTAAACCAAAATCTACCTTTGTATAGGCATCATATAACCTGTCTTTTAAGTTTGTTGCTTCTTCTAAGTAAGCAATTAAAGTTCTTTCGGACAACTGATTTTCATTTGCTAGATTCAACCAAATTCTATTTCTCTCAGATTCAGAATTATTTGTTCTATAAAACTGATTATTGACATAAGATTTATGTCTTAATGAATTATTAAAAACAAGATTTCCTGAACCAGTTGGCCCATCATTCATTAACACCAAAAACCCTTGACCNCCNGCNATAAANCCATTAAATCCACTTGGTCCACTAACAGTTCCGGTACCATTATGTATTATATAATCTGAAGGCGAATAATTTGTAGAATAATCACCATAGAAAGGACTTGGATTTGATGAATTTGGAGTTGTGCCATGAGTCCATATACTAACAGAACCTTCTATTAAAGAGCTGTTTAAATTTAAGAAATCGAGAACATTAATAGCAGAAGGATATGGGTTTCCAACTAAATTCCAATTATCATCAAAACGTGTTATAGTCGCTAAATTTGTTCCTTGGTAATCTACTCCTATATAACTACCACGTGAAATAGATGTGTTTATAACCCCATTGTTTTGTTTTCCATTTGTAAATAGCGCAGTGTAATTTTGTAATGTCTCATCAAAATTACTTGGACCCCTAACAATATATCCTGTACCTGCTAACATAATTTCTGAAGGTGAATTCTCCCAATTCCCTTGACCTCCATTTGTATTGCTAACAGTAGGATTCCATTTATATATGTATTGAGAAGGTGTTAAAGGGGAAATATNATCAACATCAAATCCTAGAATAGGTGAAGACCAATACACATAATCTTGAGCTCGAATATTAGCAATTCTTTGGTAATTGATAGTGCCAGTATTAACACTATAGTCGTTTATTTGAATTAATGATCCGTTATTCTTGACTGTTAATGTACCATTATTAGTAATCGCATTTTGAACCACTATAAAGCCTGAATCTTCTATTTCCACTAAACTAGGTGAGTTTATTAATAAGCTACAACATTCAAAACNCCCATGAGTTAAAGTATTATAATTACCAGAAATCTCAACACTAGAACTTAATGTTGGTACTGACCCAGTGCTCCAAACTGTCCCATTCCATATATTGGTTGAACAACCAATTACAGTAAATCGTAAATCATCTATAGCAATATCACTACTCCAATCGTTTCCAGTGATTCCTCTTACTCTTAATTTTATTGTTTTTCCAATATAAGATGACAAATCCACTGTTAAATCATTCCATGAATCACCTTGATTTCCAGATATTGAAGCCACAATATCTTCTTGCCAAACGCCACTATCAAAAACATCGACATGTAAACTGCCTACAGTAGTACCATACATATGGTATCCAACAATAAAATTATAAGATTGGTCAATCAAGATACATTCACTTTCTAAAATGGCCATATTATTTGTACATCCTCCAGAAGCTTCTAAATAGGCGTATTTACCTGAGATTGTGCCAGGATTATAATCTACAGTTGGACCAGTATTTGCAGAAGGTGTTGCTCCTCTATTTATCCTCCAATCAATATTGTCGTCACTGCCATTTATTAAGTTTGTCCAGAGTCCAGATAATGCACAAACAGTAGTACCACAATTATTAGTTGTAGCACAAAATGATTCACTTTCAAAATCTTCTGCAAAACTAGAAGCTATTGTTCCATTAGCAATTGTAATATATGCTGTTTTTGTTTCGGTATCAGATCCTGTAGCATTTGTAACTGTTAAGGCAACAGTATATGTTCCTGCATTCGTAAAGATGACTTCAGGATTCTGAGATGTTAAAGATGTCATATTAACATAAGTAACGGTATTTGGTGTAAAAGTCCAAGACCATGATGTTGGACTATAATCTGAATTATCAGTAAATAAAAATTCATTTCCTACACAGCCACTTGTTGCACTGACTTCAAAACATGCAACAGGAGCAACGTTTCCAGGGTCTTTTAAATCACTTATCCATAAGCCTTGACCATAAGTTGCAGCATATAATTTGCTTTTGCAATCAGATCCATATTGAATTTCTAATTCTGTGACTTCAACATTTGGTAAATTTGTGGAATACAAAGACCAATCTGCCATAGTATTATCTCTATAATAAACACCAGCATCCATTCCTACATACATAGCTTCTATAGGGCTTGCCGCATCTATTACAATCGTATTTAAAGATATATTTGGCAATGTACCTGAATAATTAGTCCAATTAATTCCACTATTAGTAGATTCATAAATATCATTCCCTAGTGCAATAAATAAATGGGTTGGGTCAGTTGGGTCAATAACAATATCTTTAGGCGTACCACTAGCTGGTAAGTTAGCATCTAAATCTGTCCATGTAGGGCTACCTATTGTAGCATTTGTAGAACGATAAAAATTAGAAGTACCTGACCTTGCAATATAGACTACATCACTATTTGATGGAGCAATAGCAATATCTCTTATTGTGCTAGTCCCTGCTAATGAAGATATTTGTGTCCAAGTAGGCCCTGTTTTTACATTGTTTGTTCTCCAAACATTACGCATACCAACAAGCATAGTATTAGCATCGTTAGGGTCAAGAGTGTAAGGGGTTACCCATGCTCCTGACTCTGAAATTCCTCCAGTAATATTTACAAAATTTGCACCCCCGTTAGTCGATCTTCTAATATCTCCATAATAAAGTGCTCCATACATATAATTCACATCTGTTGGATCAATAATACATTCCATTCCATCGCCTCCTATTTCTGTTCGCCAAGTGCCATCATAATAAATACTAGTCCCATTATCTTGATAGCCGTTTATTACAGTATTAGCAACAGTTTGAGATACTCCTATTTTATAAACTTGAGCTACACCTAAACCAGAAGACAATTCTGTCCAAGTATTACCTCCATTTGTAGTATAGTGTATTCCTCCATCATGTCCTGCATAAAAATCATTATTGTGAGGGGAAAATTCCATAACATGTTGATCCGCATGAACGTCTGGATTACCTCCAGAACCAACCCAATGAGTATTTATAGTCCAATTCACTCCTGCATCTGTACTTTTCCATATGTTAACACCTCCTGTGTAAACTATATTTGCATCTGTAGGGTCCGATGCAATAACGATATCATACCAAGCCTGGCTACCAGTTCCTCCAGTAACATCATATCCAAATAAATTTGGAGTTGTAGCTTGCGTTGTAAAATTTGCTCCGTTATTTGTTGAGCGATAAACACCATCCAATCCTCCACCATCACCTGCAAGTAAGTAAACCCATGTTGGTTGGTTTGCTGAGACTGCTACTGCTATTCTTGAAGTTCCAGTAGGAACTCCTGAGGCTACTTGAGTCCAAGTTACCCCATTGTCTATACTNCTATAAAAATCATTACTTGCAGCATAAATTATATTTGGATCACCAGGCTTAAATGCAATATCTTTAAAATTTTCACCTCCTGAATACTGTTGAGACCAATTTAAACCAGAATCTGTAGATCTATAAATTCTTCCATTTGTTGCAGCAATCATCTTGGTTCGATCAGAAGGATCTATAATTACTTCATAAACTGTACGATTTCCCATACCTGTATTACTAGCAGCCCATGTTGCACCACCATCNATACTTTTCCAAACTCCATANCCTGGAGCATCTCCTCCATCTCTATCACCTGTTCCAATAAATATAGTATCTGGGTTTATGGGNTCTACAGCGATANTGCTTACGCCTAACCTTGTCATTCCTGTAATTGATTTTNCCCATGTTGCACCATTATCTGTACTCTTCCAAAATCCTCCTGCTGGAGCCCCAACAAATAAAGTATTGGGTTCATTAGGGTGAAATGCTATTGCAGTAAGC
>JGI24724J26744_10002444_pt1 | contig 12392 bp, 10 predicted proteins | sample Cruoilmetagenom7_FD_26744 | JGI IMG/M metagenome (IMG submission 26744)
TTTTTTTAATCATAGCAGCTTATACATTTATTATAGACACTGTTGAAATAATATGATAATTTGTTAAAAATAGATATTCACGTTCACGCCCATTTGGGACAAAAAAATAGAACAATCTCCGTTCTGTAAGCGTTCACAGCTACTGCAGCTTTGGGTGGTCAGGGCGATCAGCTATTATAGTCTGCTATGCTGGTTGCCCTGAGCGCGCGCAGATGCGGTGCCAGTGAACGCTTTAAATGCGCCTGTAGCTCAGTTGGATAGAGCAACGGACTTCTAATCCGTAGGCCGCAGGTTCGAATCCTGCCAGGCGCACCAGAAAAGTAATGAAACGAGACCTTCAAAAAGTGTGGTCGAAGTCTGCGCTTATCTGCAAAGGTCTCAAACCTGGTCTGTAAAGGCCAGGCTTTCACTGTTTTTTATCAAAGATATTATCAATAGCACATAAAACAAGAAAGGGTAAACTGATAAAAAATTCAAAGATAAACCCTGAAATAATTAAAATGTAAATTGATGGCAGTTTTAGAACATAAAAATTAATTTTTTTACACATTTTAACATCTTCATATTAAATAAAAACTTTTTTAACAACACTAAATATGACGGCTTCTTAAAAAGCAAAAAAATACTTTTTAAGAACCGTTTTAAGTTTGAGTTGTTAAGTTTTAAGTATTTGATAAAACATCCAATTACATCAACCTCAAGCCTAAAGCCTAAAACTTAACACCTAAACCTGATGAATGCTACTTGCTAAGAATTCATCAAGTTTAAGAACCGTTCAAAAATGAATTTAAGTTACAGGAATAAGGAATGGATCTAAAAAAGATAAATTTTGCTTTGGATAATTTTGCTTTGATCATTATTGGTGCCGGAGCGTCCTTAATTTATTATATTTTTGAAATAACTACTAGTGCCGGTCAGAGCACAAAAATATTGATAACCATAGGAATTATACTGTTGATCAGTACATTCACTCAAATTTTATTAAACAATATTAAAAAGGCTCAAGAATCTTTAAAAGAAGTGAATAGCACTCTAGAAAAGAAAGTTAAGAAGCGTACTACCGCATTGAAAAAGTCCGAGGCAAAATATCGAACGATTTTTGAAAATACCGGAGCTGCAATAGTTATTATTGAAGAGGATATGAAAATATCCCTTGCAAATTCAGTATTTATCAATCTTTCAGGGTATGAAAAGGACGAAATTGAAGATCGTATGCTGATGACTGCATTTATTGATGTTAAAGGCCGCAGAAAATTGTTTGCAGGTAAATCGGACTCCGACGAAAAAACAGATTCCCCTTTCATTATAAAAAACTTTGAATGCAAATTTTTTGATAAAAATAAAAACAATAAAGATATATTTATAACATTTGCAAAAATTTCCGGAACCAGAAAAAATGTTGTTTCTATAGCAGATATTTCCGAGCTTAAAGAAGCCGAAAGGCAAATCCACCACCAGGCGTTTCATGATAGTCTTACCAATTTGCCAAACAGGGATTTGTTTATGGAGCACCTGATAATGGCAATCAAGCGGGGAAAAAGACGGGAAAATTATTTTTTTGCTGTCATTTATCTGGATATAGACCGTTTTAAACTTATCAACGACAGTCTTGGCCATAATATTGGCGATAAACTTCTTGTTGAATTTGCAAACAGGATACAGGATTTGTTGAGGGATATCGATACACTGGCACGATTTGGGGGAGATGAATTTGTAATACTCTTAGAAGATATAGAAGATGAAAACTATGCTGTGCTTATTGCGGAAAGACTCCAACAGTCATTAAAGCCTCCGTTTGAAATAAAAGGGAATGATATTTATGCACCTGCAAGTTTTGGGATTGTCTTAAACACTAAGATATATAACGACCCGGAAATTATCATACGTAATGCAGATGCAGCCATGTATCATGCAAAGGAAAAGGGGAGATCGCAATTTAAGATATTTGACAAGACTTTGCATGAAAAGGCTTTAAGTCTACTACAGATCGAAACAGACCTAAGAAAGGCAATAGCAAATAANGAGTTTGACCTTTACTATCAACCGATTGTTTCTTTAGATAACATATCAATCATAGGCTTTGAAGCCCTTATTCGATGGAATCATCCCACACAGGGTCTGGTTTACCCGGACTCATTTATCCCGGTTGCTGAAGAGACGGGCCTGATCATACCNATAGGCAGATGGGTTCTTAAAAAGGCCTGCAGGGATTTGANAAGGTGGGATGAGCAGGTAAAAAGCAAATTGCCGCTGTTTATGAGTGTTAATATTTCCAGCAAACAATTTTTAAGGCCAAGCCTGATTGATGATATTAAGGAAATTCTTGATGAAGCCGGCTTGCCACCTGATCAATTGAAATTGGAAATAACGGAGACGGCACTTATGGAGGATGTCCATGAAACAATCCCTTTAATTCAGAGACTGAAAGATCTTGGTGTTCAAATTGTTATTGACGACTTTGGTACGGGATATTCTTCTATGAGTTACCTGCAGCAACTGCCCATTGATACTTTAAAAGTGGATCAAAGTTTTATCTCAAGGATTGAAAATAATAGTGATGATGAAAATAAAAATATCGTTGAAACCATCGTTTCCCTGGCACTCAAACTAGGGCTGAAAGTTGTTGCAGAGGGCGTAGAAACCAATAAGCAGCATTCGGTTCTGTCACAAATGAATTGTCAAATGGCCCAGGGGTTTTTATTTTCAAAACCTCTGGAAAAGAAAAAAATGGATGCTCTTATTGAGAAAATCGAGAAGTTTTCAAAGACAAAACCGAACAAAAGATACAGCTTAAAAGATTTGTTACAAGATTCTACCACGAGTTTAAAAAAGACAGCTTACGGATATTAACTTACAGTTGATAGCTCATAGCTCACAGCTGATAGTTGATATATCTGAACCCGCTATTCTTTAATTCAAATTAACTTCAATGAATATGCCCGCAGATTTTAGAAAATTTTCTCCTGATCAAATAGCAGGCCAACGACTGATGGTCGGATTTGAGGGAACGAAGTTCAGTAAAGAACTTATGTTCCTCATAGATACGATGAAGGTTGGGGGGGTAATTCTTTTTTCAGGAAACCTGGAGACTCCGGATCAAATAAAGAATCTTTGCAGTTCTATTCAAAAGTATGCTTTGTCAAAGAATCAGCCACCACTATTTATTTCCGTTGATCAGGAAGGGGGACAGGTGGCAAGACTGAAAGAACCCTTCACACAGTTTTCCGGCAATCCCGGGATGAAAGGAAAGGATGATGCAAAGCATTTTGCAAGGATAACTGCTGCAGAACTGGCAGGAGTCGGGATAAATATGAATATGGCGCCTGTACTGGACGTGGCTGCCGAAGATATTCAGAGTATTATGGCCCAAAGGGCCTTCGGAAGTGATCCGGAATATGTGTCAGACATGGGAGCGAAGGTGATAGAGCATCTTCAGCGAAGAGATGTTATGGCTGTTGCAAAACACTTTCCCGGCATAGGTCGTACAACACTGGATTCACATCTTCAATTGCCATATCTTGAAGTGAGTCTTTCGGACCTTAAATCTTTTGATCTTTTGCCGTTTGTATCCGCAGTTAATAATGATGTGGCCGGAATCATGCTGTCTCATATACTTTACAAAAAAATCGATCCGGTATGGCCGGCAAGTATGTCTTCGATTATCGCAAAAGAGCTTTTGCGGGATCATATGGGTTATGATGGAGTCGTCATGACAGACGATTTGGACATGGGGGCTGTTGTAAAGCATTTTGATATTATAACGGCAATAAGAAAGATACTTTCAGCAGAAATTGACATTGTACTGATATGCCACAAGGGGCCTGATATTGAGAAAGGGTTTAACGAGATACTAAGAAATATCACCGACTCGCAAGAAATAAAGGCAAAAGGAGAAGTCTCTTTAAGGAGGATAATGAAATTGAAACAGCGGTATTTAGCGCCTAAATAACCTCCCTGGAATACACATCATCATCAATATCCGATTTCTTTCCGTTAACTAAATAATGGTAACCTGTCGCTGCGATCATCGCTGCGTTATCTCCGCAAAGGCTGTAAGAAGGAATATGAACCAAAATTCCTTTACTTTCCGCATCATTTTTAACTTTATTTCTTAGCCTGTCATTTGCCGCCACTCCGCCGACTATAGCGATATGTTTACATTTCTTTTGCATTGCAGCATTTATAATTTTGTATGATAGTACATCAACGACCGCTTCCTGAAAGCTTGCAACAATATCCGGAATTATCTTTTTATATTCTTCTTTGTGGTTCTTGGTATATCGATTTACTGCTGTTTTTATTCCGCTGAAACTGAAATCGAAACCAGCTTTATCCAAAAAAGACCTTGGAAACGAAATTTTTTCAGGATCTCCTTTTTTAGCAAGTTTTCCGATAATTTCTCCGCCGGGATAGCCGAGTCCCAGCATCTTGGCAACTTTATCAAANGCTTCGCCTGCAGCATCATCCCGNGTGCTGCCCATGAGTTCAGTTTCTATATGAGATGTAACATAGTATATACTTGTATGACCGCCGGATACCAGAAGTGCAGTAAAGGGAAACGTTGGTGGATTTGGTTCCAGAAATACGGAATTTATGTGGCCCTTAAGATGACTTACCCCTATGCATGGAACGTTAAGGGCCATGGCGTAAGCTTTTGCAAAAGAAAAGCCTGCAAGCAGGGATCCGATAAGACCGGGTCCCTGTGTTACTGCAACGGCATCAAGTTCTTTTAAATAAATGCCGGATTTAAAAACAGCTTTTTTTACAACCGGAACGATAGCTTCAATGTGTTTCCTTGAAGCAAGCTCGGGAACCACGCCGCCATATGGGTGATGTACGGCAATCTGGGATGATACTACTGAAGATAATACTTCAGTACCGTCAACAACAACAGATGCCGCTGTTTCGTCACAGGATGTTTCAATGCCGAGAATTATCAATTATATAAAGTGAACAAAAGTGTCTAAAACTCGCCTTGGTGCGAGTCGTTAGTAAATTTGCAATAGCAAATGCATCATTTTCAACCGACTGAGACTTTTGAAAAATGTCGCTTTACAAAGGTCTCAATCTTTCTTACCTATAGACACCCTCCGGGTGTCCGCCTTTCCGATCGCTCATGTTTTGCAAACGGGTGTGTTTTTATGTCCTTTTGCTATCCAGTCCAAGAAGCTTAATACATACCGAACTATTTTGCCTGAAAATGGAATTTTATTGTCATTCTTCATATGCAAGTACCAAGGTAACTACTTGCGTAGTCAGGCTTAAGCCTTCAGCCTATCCACCTGAACAGTTAAATCCATTGGATTTTGTTAGAGGGGCTCCTGCACTCAGAAATATTTCCAATAAGAAAAGCTTTTTCATTCATAGCCAAAAGACGTTCCAAAATTTCCGTGGCGGCTTCCTCCGGAACAACAGCGATGAGGCCGATTCCGTTATTAAATGTTCGCATCATTTCTGCATCTGAAACTTTGCCTGCCTCCTGAAGGAAATGAAAAACAGGAGGTACATCCCAGCTTCCTCTCCGGATGACAACTTCACATGCTTTTGGTATGATACGAAGAATATTATCTTCAATACCCCCACCTGTTATATGGGCAATTCCGTGGACAGGCATGTCCTTTATAATGCTGTGGATAGTTTCGGAATAAATTTTTGTAGGGGTGAGAAGTTCTTCACCTATGGTTTTGCCAAGTTCAGGTATATGAGTGGAATAATCGAGCTTTAGGATATCGAAACAAATCTTACGCACAAGGGAATATCCATTGCTGTGAAGCCCGCTCGATGCAATACCTATAAGTTTATCTCCTACACGGGTTTCCGAACCATCAAGTATTTTTGAATTTTCTGCAATACCGACGGTAAACCCGGCAAGGTCATATTCATTTTCCTTGTAAAACCCCGGCATTTCAGCTGTTTCACCACCTATAAGCGCGCACTTGGCCTGTCGGCAGCCTTCGCCAATTCCTTTTATAATCTCTGTGGCAAGCTCCGTGTTTAATTTTCCCATTGAAAGATAGTCGAGAAAGAAAAGAGGTTTGGCTCCCTGGACCGCAATATCATTTACGCACATGGCAACAAGGTCAATGCCTATGGTGTCGTGCCTGTTCATAGAGAATGCAATTTTAAGCTTGGTTCCGACACCGTCTGTAGAGCTGACCAGAACGGGATTTTTATATCTGGAGGTGTTAAGGGCAAAAAGGCCGCCAAAACCGCCTATTTCACCTATCACACCTGATCTGTTGGTCTGTTTTGCTATTTCTTTTATGATGCCAACCAGTTTGTTTGCCTTTCCAATATCAACTCCGGCATCAGCATAAGTTAAAGGTTTTGTCATTTCAGTCTCCAAATGAGTTTTTATTAAAACAAAATAATCTTTAAAAATTAAACGGATTAAGTTTAAAAGTCAAAACAATTTTTTTGACATAATAATGATTGTATTGTAATCAACAAGCTTTATGAAATAGCATAACATCTATTTGAGACCTTTGAAAAATGGTAATTTATGTTCGAGTTCAAGGAAGGCGACCAATTTTGAATCAGGTTCAACCACAGGAATATATAGAATATTTCGAGGATTGAAATTTAAGCCTGACGCAGAAATCGGGCATAAAGTGCCGTTTTGCGAAGGTCTCAATTTGGTGAATTACGGAGGTTTTTATGAATACTTTTGCAAGACTTGATCGACTGCCACCTTATGTATTTGCTACAGTAAACAAGATAAAAATGGATGCCAGGCATGCAGGGGAAGATATAATAGATCTTGGAATGGGGAACCCTGATCTTGGCACGCCACAGCATATTGTTGATAAACTTTTGGAAGCGGCTCAGAAACCTCCTAACCACAGGTATTCAGCGTCCATGGGTATAACAAAGCTCAGGGTTGCGATTTCCAAATGGTATAAACGAAGGTTTGACGTGGATATTGACCCGGACACTGAAGCGATTGTCACAATAGGCGTAAAAGAAGGAATGTCTCATCTTATTCTTGTAACTATCCGGCCGGGTGACGTTGTTTTTACACCGAATCCGACTTACCCGATCCATCCGTATTCAACGATTATCGCAGGTGGGGATGTGCGGGGAATACCTGTTGGCCCGGAGCACGATTTTTTTGAGAACCTCATAAATGCTACAAGGCAAACCTGGCCGAGGCCAAAAATATTAATTTTAAGCTATCCGCACAATCCCACAACGGAAGTTGTTGACCTTGATTTTTTTGAAAAGCTTGTAGATTACGCAAAAGAAAATAAGATAATGATTATTCACGATTTTGCCTATGCCGATCTTGTTTTTGACGGTTATAAAGCTCCGAGTTTCTTGCAGGCAAAGGGCGCAAAGGATGTGGGGGTAGAATTTTTTTCAATGTCCAAAAGTTACAGTATGCCCGGCTGGCGGGTAGGTTTTTGCGTAGGGAATAAAGAGACTATTGCAGCACTTCGCAGGATAAAAAGTTATCTTGATTATGGAATTTTTCAGCCGATACAAATTGCATCAATTATTGCTTTAAACGGCCCACAGGATTGTGTGGAAGAAATTCGCAAAACTTATAAGGAACGAAGAGACGCACTTATTTCCGGGCTAAGCAGGGTAGGCTGGAATATAAAGAGTCCAAAAGGGACTATGTTTGTTTGGGGCAAAATACCTGATGAATATGTTAAGATGGGGTCGGTGGAGTTTTCCAAGTTTTTGATTAAAGAGGCCAGGGTTGCAGTTTCACCAGGGTTGGGATTTGGTGAATACGGTGATGAGTATGTAAGGTTCGCTTTGATAGAAAACAAGATGCGTATTAATCAGGCTGTGAGGGGGATCAGGAATATTTTGTAATTTAGTTTCTTAAAAATTATTTTCGTGTTTCGTATTTCCGGTTGATCCGGGTCAAGTTAAAGGAAACATTCTTTATGAAAAAGATTAATGTGGGATTGCTCGGATGCGGCACTGTTGGAACAGGTGTTGCAAAAATTCTTATTGAAAACAAAGATCTGATAAGGTCCAGGGTCGGTACAATCTTGAATCTGAAAAGTGTTGCAGATATCGATATTACATCAGACAGAGGTTTACAATTTGACAAAGGCGTTATGACAACCGACCCTTATAAGGTTGTTACTGATCCTGATATTGATATTATTTTAGAGATGATCGGCGGTGAAACAATTGCAAAGGAGCTTATATTAAAAGCTATTGAAAACGGAAAGCATGTTGTTACTGCAAATAAGGCACTGCTTGCAAATCAGGGAAATGAAATATTCAAAGCCGCGGAAATAAAAGGTGTTGATCTTGCTTTTGAAGCAAGCGTCGGAGGCTGCATGCCGATCATCAAATCCCTGCGAGAGTCCCTTGTGGGGAATAAAATAAAATCTATGATAGGAATTTTAAACGGAACATGTAATTATATTCTATCTAAGATCACAGATGATGGAAGTACCTTTGAGGAAGCTCTTGCAGAAGCCCAGGCAAAGGGATATGCCGAAGCCGAGCCCACACTGGACGTTGAAGGATACGATGCAGCTCACAAATTGGCTCTTTTAACATCCCTGGCTTACGGTACTGAGATCGATTTGAGCCATATATATATTGAAGGGATTTCCAGGATTACTCCCATGGATATAGAGTATGCCGAACAATTCGGCTACAGGATAAAGCTGCTTGCTGTTAGTAAAAATAGAGGAGATGCAGTTGAGGCAAGGGTGCATCCCACCATGATTCCATTTGACAATATTTTATCAAATGTCAACGGCACCCTGAATGCAATTGCCGTTTCAGCCGACGCAGTTGGTGATATTCTGCTTTATGGTCGAGGCGCCGGAATGATGCCGACAGCCAGCAGTGTTGTCAGCGATACAGTTGATCTCGCCCGAAACATTTTGTCAGGATCAACAAGAAGGATCCCACTCCTTTCGTATCAGATGGAAAATATCCGTAAAATCCCTGTTATGCCTGTTGATGAAATATTTACTCATTATTATATCCGGTTTTCCGCTTTGGACAAACCCGGTGTTCTCTCCAGGATATCCGGGATTTTGGGAAAAAATGAAATCAGTATAAAGTCAGTGCAGCAGAAAGGGCGAAAAACAAATGGTTCCGTTCCTCTTGTTATGTTTACACATCTTGCTAAAGAGGCTGATGTTTCAAAAGCATTATCGGAAATCAATTCGCTGGATGTTGTAAGTGACAGATCGGTATTAATAAGGATAGAGGATGAGAACAGTAAGGATTAATGACTATGAAATGAGGCGTATATGTATATTGTTTGCTCAGATTTAGAAGGTATTTTTGTTCCCGAGATATGGATAAATGTGGCTGAGAAAACCGGAATAGAAGAACTCAGACTGACCACACGTGATATTTCGGATTATGACGTTTTGATGAAAAAACGCCTTTCTATTCTGGATGAAAAAGGACTCAGGCTAAAGGATATTACGGATGTAATAGCAACAATGGAGCCGCTTGACGGTGCTTTGGAATTTCTTGACTGGCTAAGGTCANAACTCCANCTCATTATTGTATCAGATACCTACGTTGAATTTGCAAAGCCTTTAATGAAAAAACTAAAATGGCCGACATTATTCTGTCATTCTTTATCCGTAGATAAAAAAGGAAAAATAACAGGGTATAACCTGCGACAAAAGGACGGCAAGCGAAAGACGGTTCTTTCCATGCAAAGCCTTCATTACAAAGCTATTGCCATAGGTGATTCTTATAATGATATTACAATGCTGAAAGAGGCGGATACGGGAATACTTTTTCGTCCGCCTGACAATGTTAAAGATGAATTTCCACAATTTTCTGTGTCATACGGATACGAAGAATTAAAAAAACATATTTTGGAAACGCTGAAGAGAGATAATTAATGCTTACCCACAAAACAACAAATCGAGTGATTTACGGTGATACGGACAAGATGGGTTATGCCTATAATGCCAATTATTTGCGATGGTTTGAAATAGGCCGTTCAGAGATGTTCAGGTCAATGGGACTTTCTTACAAGACAATAGAAACCAGGGGATTTTTTTTACCGGTATCGGAAGTATATTGCAAGTTTTTAGCTCCAATTCAATACGATGATATGCTGGTTATAGAGACTTCGCTCGATACCGGTGTCAAGGGTGGAATGAAGTTTGATTACTGTATAAAAAGTGAAGACAGCACAAAGATACACGCAAAAGGATACACAAGACATGCCTTTGTGGATAAAAGCGGCAGAGTAGTTCGCCCCCCTGAATTTATAAAGGAATTAATTGATAAAAACAGCGATAATAAATAAACTGGAGCGGCCTTCGGCCTCGAAGAACGTCCCTTCGGGACTTAAGGCTTTTAAAGAAATTGCCTTAAGCGAAGCGCTCTTCAAACGTAGTGCTTTTCAAGCGAAGCGGTCATTAAGCGAAGTGCTCCTCAAGCGAAACGGTCATTATTTACTATGAACATAGATATATCAAAATTTGAAAGATGCAAAATCCTTGTTGTGGGAGACTTAATGATCGATGAGTATTTATGGGGATCTGTAGATCGCATATCTCCTGAAGCACCTGTCCAGGTCGTTTCAGTTGAAAAGGAAGAATATACACTTGGCGGTTCCGGTAATGTTGTAAACAACCTTGTTGCCCTTGGCGCAAAGGTTTTAGCGGCAGGTGTTATCGGGACAGGACGCGAAGGAAAGCTTTTGCTTGAAAAATTCAAAAAAATCGGTGTTGATACAAGAGGCATAATTCAAGAACAGCAAAGACCTACTACCAGAAAAACGAGAATTATCGCAGCAAACCAGCATGTTCTTAGAATTGACCGGGAGACAAAAAAGGAAATTTCAGACCGGACTTTTCAGGCTATTGCTGAATTTACAGAAAAGATCATGCCGGAAGTCGATATAGTTCTGATTTCCGATTACGGCAAAGGTATGGTTACGAAATCTATGCTGTCAGGATTGGTTGCCCTGGCAAAAAAGCATAAAAAATTTACTATTGCTGATCCAAAAGGGCTTGATTTTAAAAAATATTCAGGTGTTTCAATTATTACGCCAAACAGAAAAGAAGCAGCCCTTGCTCTGGGAGTTGAGATTATTAATGAATCATCTCTTTACAGGGCAGGTGCAAAAATACTTGAATCGGTTGAAATCGATAAACTTTTGATAACATGCGGCAAGGATGGCATGGTTTTATTTGAGAAAAATAAAAAGCCATACAAAATAGGTGCTGTAGCACGCCAGGTGTATGATGTTTCCGGTGCCGGCGATACCGTACTTTCAGTTCTCGGACTTGCAATAGCGTCAGGGCTGTCATTTAAGGAAGGAATTGAACTTGCCAATACTGCGGCAGGAATCGTTGTCGGTAAGGTTGGAACAGCAACTGTTTCAGAAAAAGAAATAATAGATGCTTTAAAACCGGCTCATGATGGAGTACCAGGAAAATATAAATTGTTAACAGAGCTTGAAGATCTCGTCCATGAACTGAAGAAAAAGAATAAAAGAGTGGTTTTAACAAACGGCTGTTTTGACCTTTTGCATGCAGGTCATATTATGTTTTTTTCTGCTTCCAGGCAGGCAGGAGATGTTCTTATTGTTGCCCTGGATGATGATGATTCAGTTAAACGGCTGAAAGGCGAGGGGAGGCCGGTAATCAGTGAAAAGGAGCGTGTTCGTATAATCTGTGCACTTGATGTGGTTGATTATGTGGTTGCCTTTTCAACAGGACAGCTTGATAAACTGATAGAAATAATTAAGCCGGATATACTTACAAAGGGAACCAATTATAACTCAAAGGAAGTTTATGGGCGAAAGATTGTTGAGAAATTCGGAGGGCGGGTTGAGCTTATTCCTGTCAGTGAGAATATTTCATCAACACGCATAATCAACAATATTAAAAAGAGCGACACTTAAATTTGATGGCGTCGTAAAAAGTCAAAAAACCACTTTTTACGAAACGTTTTAAGTTTTAGGATTTAAGTTTTAAGTCTCTATTAAAAACAGATAATATCATTAACCTAAAACCTAAAACTTAACACCTAAAACCTGATGAATTCGGATGTTTACGAATTCATCAAATTTAAAGACCATGGCCATATGGAATTTGTAAAGAAAAATCCCCATGGTGTTACTTTCAAAGTATTTGTTCAGCCCAGGTCCTCAAAAAATATGATATCCGGGCTATACAAAGATTCCCTTAAGATTAAACTTATGGCGCCTCCGGTTGATGGAGCTGCCAACAAGATGTGTATTAAATATCTGGCAAAGTGCCTTAAGGTGTCAAAGTCATCACTGGAAATTATTTCCGGCCAAACCAGCCGGACAAAACAGGTACTTTTAAAAAGTAACAGCGACAAAGTTTCTGAAAAGGAACAAAATTATTTAAAGGGGCTGGTTGAATCATTGTTAAATTTTTAAAAAAAAGTTAGAAGAAAAAGCT
>JGI24724J26744_10002445_pt1 | contig 12392 bp, 12 predicted proteins | sample Cruoilmetagenom7_FD_26744 | JGI IMG/M metagenome (IMG submission 26744)
GGTCAAGCCAGACGCCCAGCAAACCCAAATGGTGTTTTGCGGCCTGCGCGGATCCGGCGCGTGTGCTTTCGACCTCACGCTGGATGCTCTCCAGCGTCGCGCCCAACTCCTTTTGGGAAATCGGATCGCGCGGGCGCAGGAATTTGGACGTGGTCGGCAGGGTCATGCCATGGTTGCGGCCAAAGAATACCACCGTGCCTTGCACACGCGGGGCCAGCTCGAACCCGTGCATGACACCGGGCGGAATGAACACCGCGTGATTGGGGCCATAGCCGCGCGTGGTGCCGGCGACGGTGATCCGCCCTTGGCCTTGAGTGAACCACATCAATACAGGCTCGCGTCGTGAACGCATGGCTTCGACACGCCAGCGGCCGCCAGCGGCCAGACGTGAAATGGGCGTCAGCCGTAGCTGCGATGGGGTCTCTGGAATGATCGTCATATTGCTTTTCTTGTCCGTGGCAGCGGAGACCGCAGACTAGGGAAACGCGCCCCTGAACCCCAAGCGCAAAACGCACGAATCCGTGATTATGGGCCAGATCAACCCCAAGGCGTTGCAGAAAGGTGACGCCGTCCGCTCAGGGCAATGGCACCGTTTGCCACGCTTTCATGCGATTGCGAAACCAGCTGCGTTGGCGTTTTGCGAACTGACGTGTGGCCAGTGTTGCGCTATCNTGGGCCTCGGGCAACGACATATGGCCTTTGAGGTGGGCGATCAGGTCGGGGGCACCAATGGCGCGGGTCCACAATGGGGCGGTTGGCAGGCCCGCATCGGCGGGCCAGTGCGGCAGGGCGGCGCGGGCCTCGTCCAAAGCGCCCTCGGTGACCATTTGCGCGAATCGTTGACCGATTCGCGCGTTTAGCCAATCGCGGTCGGGCATCAGCACCAGTGGTGTGACGCGGGGCAGGGGCAGAAGTGCCGCACCGGTCTGGTCCTGCCACGCGGCCAGTCCGCGTCCGGTGGCTTGCGTAACCTCCCATGCGCGCTGCACGCGCGCCGGGTTTCGGGTATCAATGCGGGCCAGTGTCTCGGGGTCCAGCGCCTCTAGCAAGGCCTGCAAGCCCTGATCCGAGAGGATCCTATCCGCTCGCGTCCGGATGTCAGGCGGTGTCGCCGGGATCTGCGCCAGGCCTTCTGTCAGCGCCGTGAGGTATAGGCCGGTGCCGCCGACGATCACCGGATTGGGGTGGATGTCCAGCAACGTCGCCACCTCACGCAGCCAGTGTCCAACGGAATATTCAGCGCCCCGCGGCACATGCCCATATAGAGAGTGTGGCACCAAGGCTTCATCCGCGCTCGAGGGCCGCGCGCTGAGCACACGCCAGGTCTCATGCACTTGCAAGGCGTCTGCATTGACGATCACGCGCCCCTGCGCCTGTGCGATCTCCAGCGCCAGCGCGGATTTTCCACTGGCGGTCGGCCCGGCAATCAGCACCGGGCGGTCAGGGTCGGGCAGGGTGAAAGTCGGCATCGACATGTGTTGTGACCAAACCGGTGATAATGAGATTGAAACCCGAGCGGTTTTCCGACATTTTGCGCCGAATTGAAACCACCCTCCGTTTGCTCCAGCGTGTCCGGCCTTTCGGGTGGCTGCGCATGGCAAGGAAAGGCCGCTATGACCACCAAAGTGCTTGGCGAAACTCCAGACTCCTATAAGCGTGTAATGCTCAAGATTTCGGGCGAGGCCCTGATGGGCGATCAGGGGTTCGGTTTGCACCCGCCGACCGTGCAGCGCATCGCGCGTGAGGTCAAATCCGTTCACGATATGGGCGTCGAGATCTGCATGGTCATCGGTGGCGGCAACATCTTTCGCGGGCTTTCGGGCAGCGCACAGGGGATGGAGCGCACGACTGCCGACTACATGGGCATGTTGGCGACGGTGATGAATGCGCTGGGCATGCAATCCGCGCTTGAGGAACTGGGCGTCTTTACCCGCGTCATCAGCGCGATCCCCATGGATGAAATCTGCGAGCCCTACATTCGCCGTCGCGCCGTTCGCCACCTGGAGAAAAAGCGCGTCTGTATCTTTGCTGCGGGCACCGGTAACCCGTATTTCACCACGGATACTGCGGCGACGCTGCGGGCGTCGGAAATGGCCTGCGAGGCGATTTTCAAAGGCACCAAGGTTGACGGCGTTTATGACAAGGATCCGGTCAGTAACCCTGACGCGGTGCGGTATGATACGGTTACTTATGATGAAGTATTGGCCAAGCATCTCAACGTTATGGATGCCAGCGCCATCGCCTTGGCCCGCGATAACAAGCTGCCGATCATCGTATTCTCCCTTGATGAGCCGGGCGGGTTCCGCGGCATTCTGAACGGCGAGGGCACCTATACCCGCGTTGAGGGCTGATCCGCCCCATGCGGCGCGTTCGTGCCGGCGCCCGTTGCTTGGGTGTTTCTTTTTGACAACTGTCGGTTTAAACCCATCGCAACGGATGGGCCGATGTGGGTCCAAGCCGGGCCTTGCGCCCAATACGAGACGAAAGAGATCCTATGTCCGACGATATCGAAATTGACATTGATGACCTGAGCCGCCGCATGGACGGTGCCATTGCATCGCTGCGGACGGAGTTCTCCAGTTTGCGCACGGGCCGGGCCTCTGGCTCGATGTTGGAGCCGATCATGGTCGAGAGCTATGGCCAGCTGACGCCGATCAACCAGGTCGGCACGGTAAACGTTCCGGAATCGCGCATGGTTACGATCAACGTCTGGGATAAGGCGATGGTGCAAAAGGTCGAAAAGGCCATTCGTGAAAGCGGGTTGGGGATCAACCCCCAGCTGAACGGCACGATCATCATGTTGCCGATCCCCGAATTGAACGAAGAGCGTCGCCGTGAGTTGACCAAGGTCGCCAGCACCTATGCCGAGAACGCCCGCGTTTCGGTGCGCAACGTGCGCCGTGATGGTATGGACCAGATCAAAAAGGCCAAGGCTGACAACATGTCCGAAGACGACCAGAAATTCTGGGAATCCGAAGTACAAGACCTGACCAACGCGCATATCGCGAAAATTGANAAGACATTGGAAGAAAAGCAAGCCGAGATCATGCAGGTTTAAAGACCCGCCAATCGGGCCATTTCTACAGTTGACCACGGAGTTTCCATGTCCAGTGTACCCGGCAAGCCGCATCATGTGGCTATCATTATGGACGGAAATGGCCGCTGGGCGACGAGCAAAGGCTGGCCGCGTCTGGTTGGCCACCGCAAAGGGGCGGAGCGGGTCAAGGAAATTGTCCGCGTTGCGCCTGATCTGGGCATCCAACATCTGACGATCTATGCGTTTTCGACAGAAAACTGGAAACGCTCGACCGAGGAAGTTCTGGGGCTGATGAGCCTTTTTGTGCGCTACATCCAGCGCGAGGCCCAGGCACTGTCCGCCGAAGGTGTGCGGATGCGCTTTGTCGGTGATCGCGCCCGGTTGGACAAAAAGCTTCAAGATCTGATGGCCTGGATCGAGGATCAGACCGCTGGCAACAGCCGTTTGAACCTAACGGTTGCGATCAACTATGGTGCGCGCGATGAATTGACGCGTGCCACGCGCCGCATCGCCGAACGGGTTGCTGCCGGTGAACTTGCGCCTGAGGATATTACCGAGGACATCATTGACGAGTCGCTGGACAGCGTCGATTTGCCCGACCCCGATCTGGTGATCCGCACATCCGGCGAGACGCGGGTGTCAAATTTCCTGCTATGGCAGGCCGCCTATGCCGAATTCGAATTCACGCCGGTCTTATGGCCCGATTTCACCCCCGAGGTGCTGGCCGATATCCTCAACCGGTTTGCGGATCGTGACCGGCGGTTTGGCGGGGTCAAGACATGAGTGCCGTTAATTTTTCCGATCTCAAGGCGCGGGTCCTGTCAGCGATTGTCATGATCGCGGTGGGGGCCTTTGCGATTTGGTGGGGGGGGGCAGTGTTTTCGGCGCTGGCGATTATCCTGTCGGGCCTGATGGGCTGGGAACTCTATACGATGATGCAACCGGACGCGCCGCAGGGGCGCGCCGAGGCGCATGGCATCGTCGCGGCAATCCTGGTCGCGGTCTTTAGCTTTACTCTGGGCGGTTGGTTCTCGGTCGCGGCACTGGTGGTCTGCGCAGGCGTCCTGACCACACGGTTCCCCGGAGACAAGCGCGTATTCGCAGCCTATATGCTGCTAATTTTGCTGGCCGGTCACGGGCTGATCGTGTTGCGCGACGCCTATGGCGTGGTGTTTGTGTTGTGGCTGGTCGGCGTGGTGGTTGCCTCGGATGTGGCGGGCTACTTTGCCGGGCGCATTCTGGGCGGTCCGAAATTCTGGCCCAAGATTAGCCCAAAGAAAACATGGTCCGGCACGATTGCGGGCTGGATCTGCGCGGGGGCTGTCGGGGCGGTTCTGGCGGCAACGGTCAACGTATCGTGGTGGATTGTGGTGCTTTCCGCGTTGTTGGCCTTGGCCGGGCAACTGGGCGACATCGCTGAAAGCGCGATCAAACGGCGCATGGGTGTCAAGGACAGCTCGCACATGATCCCCGGTCATGGCGGCGTTCTGGACCGGTTTGACGCTTTGATCGCGGTGGCGGCGCTGGCGCTGATACTTGCCATGCTGGGCGCTTTTGCGGGGCTGGCAACCTGATGCGGCGGATTTCCGTTTTTGGGGCGACCGGCTCTGTCGGGGAAAGCACGCTGGATCTGCTGGCACGGCGCGACGACATCGAGGTGGTGGCGCTGACCGGCGGGCGCAATATCACACGACTGGCCGAAGCGGCAGTTGCGCACCGCGCTGAAATTGCCGTGACCGCGTTTGAAGAGTGCTACGAACCGTTGAAAGCCGCGCTTGCGGGAACGGGGGTTGAGGTTGCCGCAGGGCCGCAGGCCGTGGCCGAGGCCGGATTGCGCCCCGCCGACTGGATCATGTCTGCGATCATCGGCGCGGCCGGATTGGCACCGGGCTTTGCCGCGTTGTCACAGGGAACAACGGTGGCGCTGGCGAACAAAGAAAGCCTCGTCACCGCAGGTCGTTTGCTGATGGCCGAGGCATCAGCGCACAATGCGACGATCCTGCCGGTAGACAGCGAACACTCCGCCGTTTTTCAGGCCCTCGTTGGCGAGGATATGGAGGCCGTTGAAGCCGTCACATTGACTGCTTCGGGCGGTGGGCTGCGCGATTGGCCGTTGGATAAGCTGGCGACGGCCACCCCCGAGGATGCGGGCAAGCATCCGAACTGGGACATGGGCACGCGGATTACCATCGACAGCGCGTCGATGTTCAACAAAGCGATGGAAGTGATCGAGGCGCATGAATTCTTCGGCCTTGCAGCTGACCAGATCAAGGTGCTGATCCACCCGCAATCGGCAGTGCATGCGCTGGTCGCATTCAACGATGGCGCGGTGATGGGGCATTTGGGCGCACCCGATATGCGCCACCCGATCGGCTATGCGTTGAACTGGCCCAATCGCGCCGATTTGCCNGTTGCGCGGCTGGATCTGGCGAAACTCGGGCGGCTTGATTTCGCNGANCCNGACCTGATCCGCTTTCCNGCTTTGGCGCTGGCTGATGTCGTCATGCGGACNGGTGGCGCGGCCGGGGCGGTGTTCAACGCGGCCAAAGAAATCGCGCTTGACCATTTTATTGCCAGAAACATNCTGTTTACGCAGATGGCAGCGGTCGTCGAGGACACATTGGACCACTTTGCCAAGACTGCATCGTTGACCACGTCACCGGGGACATTGGCCGAGGTTCTGGCCATTGACGCCGAGGCCCGCCAGATCGCTGGCGAGATTGCAAACACGCGTCGCTGAGGCGTCGCCAAATTTAGGAAAAGGTAACGATTATGGGGATTCTGCCCGAATTCGGCAATCTGTTCTTCACGCTCGCAGCCTTCATCGTGGCGTTGTCGATCATCGTGACAGTGCATGAATACGGCCACTATATCGTCGGTCGCTGGTCCGGCATCCATGCCGAGGTGTTCTCCCTCGGGTTTGGTCCGGTCCTGTTCAGCCGTGTTGACCGGCGTGGCACCAAGTGGCAGTTCGCCGCCTTGCCGTTCGGCGGCTATGTGAAATTCATGGGTGATGCCAACGCCGCATCCTCCTCGGCGGATGACGAGGTGATGTCCGAACTCGACGCCAAACAACGCCGCCGCACAATGCACGGGGCACCGCTTTGGGCGCGGGCCGCGACGATTGTGGCCGGGCCTGCGTTCAACTTCCTCTTTTCGATCATCGTGTTCGCCGGTTTCCTGACGGTTCAAGGTCTGCCGGATGATGCGCCGCGCATTGGCAGCATGTTTGACATGCCCGGCACCGTGGAGCTTGCCGAGGGTGACCTGATCACCGCCGTAAACGGGCAGCAAGTCGATGATCTTGCCGGATATTACCAACTTGCCGACGCACTCGAGGCGACTCCGGTCACCACCTACACGGTGGAGCGTGCCGGCCAGACCCTTGATGTGGTTGGGCCGCACCCGATCCCGGCACGGGCGGCGGGTATCGCACTGAACTCGGCGGCGCGCGATGCGGGCATGGAGACTGGCGACGTTGTGCTGTCTGTCAACGATGCGCCCGTGTCCGCGTTCCGCCAGCTGCCACCCTTGGTTGCCGATGCCGAGGGTGCGGCCGTGTCGTTGCATTTGTGGCGGGCGGGGTCCGAGTTGGATGTAGAACTCTCGCCTCGCCGCACCGATTTACCCCTTCCGGATGGCGGGTTCGAGACCCGTTGGTTGATCGGCCTGCAAAGCGGCACATTCTTTGAGCACCCGACCCGCAGCGTTCCCCTCACCGAAGCCGTGCCGCTCGCCGTGTCTGAAATCGGCAATATCATCAGCCGTTCGATCTCGGGGTTGTATCATATGGTGACCGGCGCGATCAGCACCTGCAATCTGTCCGGTCCGGTTGGCATCGCCACCACCTCGGCCGAGATGGCATCGGACGGATTGGCTTCGTTCATCTGGTTTGTCGCGGTTCTGTCAACGGCGGTGGGTTTGCTGAACCTGTTTCCGATTCCGATTCTGGACGGCGGCCACTTGGTGTTCCACGCCTACGAGGCCGTAGCGGGCAAGCCACCAAGCGACAAGGTGCTGGGCTTTTTGATGACGGCTGGCCTGATTCTGTTGGGGACCTTGATGCTGTTCGCCCTNGGCAACGACCTTTTGTGTTAACAAAGCCGATCGGGCGTTTCCGCTGGAAATGCCCGATCAAGGCCCGAAGGCTGCCGCAATCGCGCCACAGTTCACCGCCACATTAGAGGCCAACCCTTTGATAAGCGGAGCGGCCTCATGCAACACGTCCTTCCTGCAGCCCGCGGCCTGCGCACCCTGTACGCGTTGGCGTCGGACAAGCTGTGGTTCGCATTGGCGGTTGTCACCTGCATGTTGCTTGCCGGCGAAGTCGCCGAGTTCGTGATCCTCAACAGCGTCCCCAATCTTGAGTCGGGGTTTGGCCTGTAAACGCCTGTTCAGCCCTCGACAAATTTTTGTCGCTGCCTTGTCAGGGATGATGGATTCGGGCCGAATCGTGTCCCGCCGATGCAGCGAAACACCATATGTTGCTTAAAGTGCTCGAAAGAGAGCGCAATCTTTTGACATTCCGGTCCCACACNGCTACTCAGAAGAAAAATAAACAGCGGTAACACATGGGGCTTGGGGATGCGCGTTACACTCGCGAATAGTCCTGCTCACACTCTGGTTCGTGCCTTTGGNGCGGTTAGAGGATTTGCAGTATCTTTTCTTTTAATATCAGCGATTTCCGTTGGTTTATCTAGCGGTGCGATGGCTCAGTCCTACCGCTTCTCAACGATATCCGTCGAAGGCAACCNACTGATCGACGATGACACGATTACCGGATTCGCGAGAATCGCTCGCAACCGCAGCATCTCGGCCAGCGAATTGAACGCAGCCTACCAGCGTGTCTCGGCAACCGGGTTCTTCCGGTCTGTGGATTTTGCGCCAAATGGCGGCCGTCTGTTGATCAGCGTCGAAGAATACCCACTGATCAACCGCATCAGCATTGAGGGTAACCGTCGTATCAAAGACGAAGATATCAGTGAGGTCTTGTTGTCGCGGTCCGGCGGGGTTTACTCGCCCGCTCAAGTCGAGGCCGATGCNAATACCATCGCCGAACTTTATGCCAGCCGAGGTCGTCTGTCTGCCAGCGTGACGCCTCAGTTGATCGAGCGTAGCGGTGGCCGCGTTGACGTGGTTTATCAAGTCGTTGAAGGGGCTGTGGTCGAAGTCGAGCGCGTGTCGTTCGTNGGCAATCGCAGCTTTTCAGAACGCCGCCTGCGCGACGCCATCGAGACGTCGCAAACCGGTCGTTTGAGCAGGTTTTTCCGCGCCGACAACTACAACGAGCAGCGCGTCACACGAGACCGTCAGGCGTTGCAGGACTTCTACCTGTCACGGGGTTATCTTGATGTGCAGGTGCTGTCGGGCGTGACCGAACTGTCGCGCGAACGCGATGGGGCCTATGTCAGCTTCACGATCCGTGAAGGGCAGCAGTACCGTGTTGGATCGACAACGGTCGTTTCCGAGATTTCCGGCATCGAGACACCAGCCTATCAGGCCGCGGTGATTGACCGGACGGGGGCGCTGTTTACGCCCACCATTCTCGAAGCACTGATCCAGCAAATCGAACGTGTCGCCCACGCTTCAGGCCAGCGGTTCGTCCGCGCCGAGCCACGCCTGACCCGTGACGAACGGGCTGGCACAGTTGACGTGGTGCTTGCCCTTGTGCGCGGTGACCGCGTGTTCATCGAACGGATCGATATTCAGGGCAACGCAACCACTCAAGACCAGGTTATCCGGCGTCAGTTCCGNGTCGCCGAAGGTGATCCGCTGAACCCGCGCGAGTTGCGNGAAGCCGCAGCGCGCATTCAGGCAACCGGCTANTTCTCGGATGTGCAGGTGAACCCGACGCAAGGCTCNNGCCCCACGCAAGCCGTGGTTGACGTTCAAGTCGAGGAAACGACGACCGGTTCCTTGGGCTTTGGCGCCAGCTATGGCGACGGCGGCCTTGGCGGCAACCTGAGCTATAACGAGAGCAACTTCCTTGGTCGTGGCCAGCGGTTGTCGTTGGATTTATCGACGGTGCCCGACGCGCGGAGCCTGTCAATCAGTTTTGTCGAGCCGGCATTGCTGGGCCGCGATTTGGCGCTTGGGCTTGATCTGGGTCTGTCTCGGACAACGGCGTCGGCCTCTGGGGCGACGGACAATGGAACACGTTGGGATTCTGAAGTTCTGCAATTCAGCCCATCGTTGAGCTTTCCTGTAAGCGAATATGGTCGGATCAGCGTGCGTAGCACATTGGCTCGGACAGACATCGAAGCCGATGCGGCTGCGGGTCCTATTTCCCCTCGGATTGTCGACAGTAGTGATATCACCTCTTCGGTTGGGTTCACTTATACTTTCGACAACCGTCGCAACGGTCCTGACCCTGATCGTGGTTATCTGTTCCGGTTTGACGCCGATGCTGCCGGGCTTGGTGGTGATCGTCGTTGGGTTCGCAGCACCATCATGGCCGGATATCAGCAACGGGTTATGAACGGTGATGTGACACTTCGGGCCGAGTTTGAGGCCGGTGCTGTTGCGCATCAATCCGGTGCAAGCCGCATTACCGAGCGCTTCGCTTTGTCGAGCGATCAAATGCGCGGCTTTGATAGCTATGGCATGGGGCCTGTCGGGTACTCTGGGGGAAGCCGCAGTGGTTTGGGCGGTAACTTCTTCTACGTCGCCCGCCTCGAGGCCGAGTTCCCACTGGGGCTACCATCAAGCTTTAACATGCACGGCGGTCTGTTTGTCGACGTGGGTTCGGTTTGGGATGTGGATGCGCCGACCGCTGATGTTGTCGACAATAACGCAATTCGCTCCACGGCCGGTTTGTCGCTGTTCTGGGCGTCGCCGATGGGCCCGCTGCGGTTCAACTTCATGACGCCGCTCCAATCGGAAAGCTACGACCTGACGCGTCGCTTTGACTTGTCGATGTCCGCCCGTTTCTGATGCGACGGATACTCTGGACGATCATGATTGCGGGGGCGCTGGTTTGCGCCCCCGCCCTTATGTCAGCCCCACAGGAACAGGCACAGGCGCAGCAACGCCCCCCGCAGTCTGCGTACCGGTTGCTTGATCCGGACCGGATGTTGCAAGGCAGTTTGCTGGGTCAGCAAATCATCGCCCAGAACGCCGAGGCAGAGCAGGCGCTGGATGCTGAAAATACGGCCTTGGCCGAGCAATTGATTGTCGAAGAGCGTGACCTGACCGCATTGCGCGCCAGCTTGACCCCTGAAGAATTCCGCGCTCGTGCCGATGCTTTCGAGGAGCGGGTTGACGAAATTCGGGCCGAGCGCAGCCTGCGCAGTACCGAATTGACCCGGCAGTCAGAGGCAGCGTTACAGCAGTTCTTTGACCGGGCGCTGCCGGTTCTGGATCAGTTGATGGCTGATGAAGGGATCATTGGGCTGATCCGCCCCGATATGATGATACTCTGGGCTGAGTGGCTCGATGTCACCGATTTGGCGATTGCCCGTCTGGATGCCACCTTTGCCGACGGTGGACAAACCCAGCGGCAACCCTGAACCCGGCGACACGACCGCGCCTTGTAGCGTCACGGCAGACTTGGTACTGATTTGGGCAACGTGGGCCGCATGGCCCTTCCTCGCCAAATAATCGGAGGCATTGATGTCTGACACAGCACAACCCCGCGATTGGTCCGACACGTCAGACGCAGATCTGTCGCTGATCATGCGTATTATTCCACATCGGTATCCGTTCTTGTTGATCGACAAAGTGCGCGATGTTGTGACCCACAAAAGCGCGGTTGGTATCAAGAACGTCACCTTTAACGAGCCGCATTTTCAGGGGCATTTCCCGGGCGCCCCGATCATGCCGGGTGTGACGATTATCGAGGCACTGGCGCAGACGTCGGCGGTATTGGTCGGCCTGTCGCTGGACTTGGTTGATAAGAACCCGCTGGTCTATTTCATGTCGATCGACAAGGCTAAATTCCGGCGCAAAGTGGTGCCCGGTGATGTGTTGGAGCTNGAGGTCAAGGTCCTGCGTGGCTCCTCGAAGATCTGGAAATTTGAGGGTCGCGCCACGGTTGACGGCGAAATGGCCTGCGAGGCTGAGTTCATGGCGATGATCGATCTTGGCGCAAAGGTCTGAGCGATGGCCATTCATGCAACTGCGCAAGTTCATCCCTCGGCAGTGATCGAAGAGGGCGCAAGCATCGGTGCCGACTGCAAGATCGGGCCGTTTTGCATCGTCGGGCCAGAAGTGAGGCTCGATGCAGGTGTCGAGTTGAAGTCGCATGTCGTGGTTACCGGCTGGACCGAAGTGGGCGACGAGACCGAGATTTTTCCTTTCGCCTGCGTTGGTGAGGTGCCACAGGACCTCAAGTTTCGGGGCGAGCGCACGCGGCTCGTGGTCGGCAAACGCTGCCGTATCCGTGAGGGCGCGACGTTGAATACCGGCACCGAGGGTGGCGGTGGCATCACGCGGGTGGGCGACGATTGTCTGTTTATGACCGGCGCTCATGTCGGACATGACGCGCAGGTCGGAGACCGGGTGATTCTGGCCAATCAAGCCGCCGTGGCCGGGCATTGTGTGATTGGAGATGATGTCATTGTTGGTGGCCTGTCGGGCATCCACCAATTCGTGCGCATCGGCCATGGTGCGATCATTGGCGCGGTGACGATGGTGACGAACGATGTGATGCCGCATGGTTTGGTGCAGGCCCCGCGCGGCGATCTTGAAGGGTTGAACCTGATTGGCCTGAAGCGGCGCGGTGTCGAACGCTCGGAGATTACGGCGCTGCGGGCGGCCTATCAGATGCTGGCGCAGGGCGATGGCACCTTCCTCGACCGCACACGGCGCCTGGCAGAGGAAACCGAAAGCAGCCACGTCCGCGAGATCACCGATTTCATCCTCGCGGAATCGGGGCGTTCATTCCTGACCCCGAAATGAGACGGGTTGCGATGATCGCCGGCGAGGGGCGTCTGCCGTTCGAGGTGGCCTCGAGAATGGACACGCCGCCGCTGGTTTGCGCAATGGGCACCCATGAGCCTGAGGGGCTGGACGTCGATCTGTTCTTCAGCATCGAACGACTGGTGCCGTTTCTGCGCCATATCACCGCGCAGCAGATCAACCGGATCGTGCTGGTCGGGGCCGTGAACCGTCCCCGCATCGATCCGTCGCATTTTGATCCGGAAACGGCGGCATTGGTGCCCGAGATGCTGGCTGCTCTGCAAGGCGGTGATGATGCTGCATTGCGCTGGATTATCAGTTTGATCGAGGATTTTGGCATCGAGGTGGTCGGCGTTGCTGACCTCGCGCCGCATCTTCTGGCACAGGGTGGTGCCATGTCAACGCGCGCACCGACCGCTGCCGAAGAGGCCGACGCGGCACGCGGAACCGCCATTCT
>JGI24724J26744_10002449_pt1 | contig 12382 bp, 12 predicted proteins | sample Cruoilmetagenom7_FD_26744 | JGI IMG/M metagenome (IMG submission 26744)
TAANTGACTACTCTAAAACGGCGAAAAGGGACGGAAAACAGGCAATTCACATTCATTTTCCAGAATCTTTGTCGAAAATGGGGTGGAACATCCGTTTAAGGATGGAATAGCAGCAAAGCTTCTGAAATGAATATGAGGTGATGCTACCCCGCCAGTACTCGGATAATCTCAGGAATGAGATGCCGGGCTAGGTCTCTCCGGCTCCCTCCGCACAGGACAACAATGAGCCTGCCCCGGCAAGCCTCATCAGCTGCTCGCTTGAGCTCCCCGGCTAGCTGCACATGGAAGTCAGCGGTGAGTCCGATGTCTCCGTATTCCCCCTGGGTCCCATCATAGCCCCAGTTCCAGAAAATAGCCTCCGGTTGAAAGCGTGTTGCTCGCCGGACAAAGTTTTCTCTGACCAGCCTCAGATATTCCTCGTCGTTCACACTCCAGGGAAGTTGAATGTTCACTTTGTTGTTCTTCTCAGAGGTGGGGCCAGAGCACAAGCAGACGTAAAGGAGATCGAGGTCGGTTTCAAAAATCTGCCAAGTGCCATTGCCGTGGTGAGCATCAGTGTCTATGATAGCGAAGCGCCCGGCCCCGAAGCGCTGTCGTAGCTCGTAGATGGCTATGGCAGTGCCATTGAAGTAGCAGCCACCGCCGAAGAAATGGCTGCCAGCATGATGATCTCCGTATCCGGTGAAGATGAAGGCATTATCTATCTCGCCCCTCCATATCCTGATTGCTGCCGCTACAGTGCCTGCTGCCGAGAACAGCGCTCCCTCAAAAGCTCCGCTTCTCTTTACTTGCTCGACCATCTCTGAAGTATGCACTCGATAAAGGAGCTCAGCGGGAATAGGCTCCAAATCAAAGGAAGAAATGGGCTTTGCAGGGTAGAAGGCATCGTAAAAGAAGACGTTGTCCTTGTCCAGGATTCCTTCCAGTGCCCTAGGAAAATCCCGAAGTCTCTCCCCATACTGGTAGTGAAAGAAAATGCCCGTCCGTTTCATCGACTAGCAGCCACCTCAGCAGCACTTTTGGTAAACGGTGGACGCGGTGAAAAATCCCTCTTCATCTTATTATTTATGATCACTTTCTTAGCCTCGGGCACCTCTTGCTTAAGCTGTTCCTCGAGCATTTCGAGAACTAATTCTTCCGTCATGTGGCCTCCTCTTTCACCTGACAAACAGCCAGCTCCGCTAAAATACTGCAGGGTTACTACCCCTTCGTTGACATCTATCAATTGGATATCCGCACCTCCTAGCCGTGGTCTTATTTGGTCAAAACCTCTTCCATTTTCCTCCTCATGCTTTCACCTCCGCTTTAAAACTTCGCCCATCAAATCTTCACCAGGGAGACGGATACCTCATGGCGTAAAAATTCGGCTATTATAGTTTACGTGTCAACTACTGCCATTATCATCACGATGCCGCCAGTGGTGGACTTGACTTACTCAGCTCTAAAGATAATAATGAAAGGCAACACTTACTCTGCAAGGTATTTTTTTGATATGCCCAGGGAAGATTAGCTTAGTTAAGCTTGTCCCTTTGGGCTTGCTGGGGTGAAGGTAGGGTGGCTCAAAGTTCTTAGTAATTATGGCGCATTCGTCTAGTGGCCTAGGACACCTCTCTCTCAAGGAGGAGATCACCGGTTCGAATCCGGTATGCGCTACCAACAAACCATAGCCCTCACCTATCTTGCCAGACCTCAAATCTCTATAGTAACACCAACCTCTGGCTCTATAACGCGTCTTCTGTTCCTTAGGTGCTCGGAGAAAAGGTGTGGCTTCTCAGTATGTATGGGGACTACAATCTGAGGGTCAATGGTCTCGATGAGTTCAAACAGCTGAGAGCCGGCAATATGACCGGAGGCATGAAAACCTTGCTCTTCCTCGGCTGCCTTGCCTGTTTGGGGGTCGGGGACTCCTAACGACATGAGACCAAAGTGCTCCAGCCACTTCCTCAGCCGTTTAACATCAAAACGCTGCTCTTCGCTGAATGCTTCACTGGAGGAATAAACATACATCCCTCCCCTAGCGGGCCTAACATCAATGAGCTCATTAATATCCCAGAAGCTGAGGCACAGAATATAATCTTCCGGATGCTGTCTTACCTCCTGGGGGCCAATGGTTTTACCTTTAGCCTGGTAGCGAGCATATAGGTCCTTTTCCCAGTTCTCCCCTCTTTTAACCTCCCGATAGACTACTAAAGTGTCATCCTTAAGTGGGTGTGGCACCTCCTCGATGACTAGGTGCATTGCCTCAAGGAGGAAGGCATCTTTAGCCAAGATGCCCAGCCTTCGATGACACCCTCGGGCCACCTCCCTGAAGGTCAAAAGCCTTTCTATATTCCTCGGTCCAAAGTCAGCGATGATAAGCTGTCCTTCGCCTTGCTTGGCCGCCTTGAGAGCCCTCTCCAGCACCATTTGCTCCTCGAAAACTACCTCGGAGTCAACATTGCTCCCTTCACAAATCAGCAACGCTGGCTTTAGCTTACTTACCTCCTCCACGAACTTTCTGCTGAGGTTACCTCTTTTACCATGTAAGCGAAGGTCACCAGTATACACCACCCATCCTTGAGAGGTTTCCACGGCAAATGCGCTTGCTCCATAGATGGAGTGGTCTACGGGAAATGACCTTATAGGGAGGCTATTAACTCTCAAACCTTCCTTGGGGTAAGTTGCCTTGATTTTCCTTCCATCAGTTGAGTCCTGCCAAAACTTTTCACCTTCCGGTGGCAGTTCCACTCCATCGACAAACTCAAACTGCCTCTGAACTTTGGGACTTCTCCGCCACTCCTGTGCGGTAATGAGCCCCTCCTTCTCCTCTCGAGGCACCAAGTAGCAAACCTCCTTCTCAAAGTCCGCTCTTGCTGAATCCTGGATGGCCTTGGCGATGAAGGCCGTGGCTGTGCTGCACATAATAGGGATAGTTGGGTTGAGGAAGGAGATGTGTCCGCTATGATCTAGGTGGGCATGGGAGAGGAGGACAGCATCAGGATGGATCTCCCTAATTGGCATATACTGGGGGATCCTGCTCCATACATCCTCACCAGAAGGCCAAAGGTCATCTCGGTAGATACCTTTTAAAGGGGGAAGAAGTCCTATTTCAAACAGGTCTAAGAGCCCTCGGCTGGAGCGAGGCTTTAAGTATTCCTCAAAGTACTGAGACCAGAGATCATAATTGATGCCAAAGTCGAAGAATAAAGTTGTGCCATCAGCCTCAAGGAGAATTTTATTCCCCCCGATTACCCCTGCCCCTCCATACACTGTAACCAGCATGATTTAGTCTATCGGCCAAATTTCGTTGATTTTTAGGGGGAGGCTCTTTAGCAGTGGGCGATAGAGGATTTGAACCTCTGACCTTCTGTGTGTAAAACAGACGCTCTAACCCCTGAGCTAATCGCCCCCAAGCACGCTTGGCGGGGCTCGAACCCGCGACCTCAGCCTCCGCAGGGCTGCGCTCTATCCTACTGAGCTACAAGCGCAAAATGCTATTTCCTAAAGCAGGGAGGATTGCCAGCCCATAGGGTGTTGAGTATTCTAACTTCCCCGTGCACGGGTCTATCTTTACCCCCAACCCCTCAAAAGCGGTAAGCCCTAGCAATGGTTCAGGAACATTCATTATTGTCACCTGGAAGACCCCTCTCTATTAAGGAGCCTGAGGTAAACCATTGGAGAGGACGGCTTTAGCCTCCCTTTTATCAGCCAACATCAGCTTAGTTTCCGCGATCGGCTTTATATTTAGCCTGTCTGCCAAACTTGGTGGTATGGTGATTTAAAAAAGCCCCAGAACCGGCGAGTNTCTCCACCTCCTCCGACTTGATCTTCTGTGGATGTCCAATAATACCTTTAACCCTAACATAACCCATTCTTATCCCTCAAAGCATGCCGAAGGGGGGATTTGAACCCCCACACCCTTATGGGTACTGCGCCCTGAACGCAGCGCGTCTTCCCTTCCGCCACTTCGGCATCTTTATCACTAGCTTACCTCACCAAACATTTTCGGAGGGAGACATGGAATATCTTTCCTCTACCTGAACTACCTGTTTGTTATTCTACCATAGAATTCGTGAATCGATCAGAGTCGAAAATGGTGGGCAGTAGTGGACTTGAACCACCGACCTCTTGCGTGTGAAGCAAGCGCTCTCACCACTGAGCTAACCGCCCCAAACTATCTCTATTCTATCCTGTCAAATCCTCGGTGTAAAGGCCAAGATGCTCTTTACGGCAAGAGGCACCACTGTTATCATATAGGTGACATCACTCAAGGGGTGAAATTGAGTATAGCCAAGCAGCTGTATATCTTACAGGGAATTGATTTAGATTTGGAGACAAAGGGTGAGAGGCTAAGAATAGTTGAGGCCCAGCTAAGCGATAGTAGGGTATTGCTGAAGATCCGGGCAGAGGTGGAGAAAAAGCAGCAGCAGCTGGCTGAATTACAGAGGGAACAACGAGCGGCAGAATGGGAGATTGATGATATTCAAGCTAGAATTACTCAAACCGAGGAAAAGCTTTATGGTGGCTCGCTGAGAAACCCTAAAGATCTATTAAATCTGGAAAAGGAGATAAAAGGCTACCGAGGTCAGCTAAGGAATAAAGAAGATGCCCTACTTGAGATAATGAGCCAGGTTGAGGCAATACAACAAGAGATAGCCGAGAAAAGCGAACGAGCCAGGCAGCTAGAAGAGGAGTGGCACAGGAAACAGCAGCAGCTAATTGGGGAGCAAGCCGAATTAAACGCAGGACTAGCTATAGGGAAGCGCCAACGCGATGAACTGGCGGCGACCATCGATCCTGCCAGCCTTCAACTCTATGAAGCCCTGCGGGTAAGGAAACAAGGGCAAGCAGTAGCTAAGGTAGCACAAGGAAGATGCCAGGGATGCCACCTTACCCTCACTGTGGATGAATTGCAACAGGCAAGGATGGAGGAATTGGTCCAGTGTAGCAACTGCGACCGGATCTTATGCCAGATTTAAGTATGAAGCCCCCCGGGGAATACTTTACCATCTATGTAGATGGGGCCTCGCAGGGTAATCCCGGCCCTGCAGGAGTAGGCGTCGTAATAAAGGATGCTTCAGGGATGACCCGAAGGGAAATCTGCCGGTATATTGGGGAGACTACCAACAACCAAGCAGAATATAAAGCGATCATTTGGGGACTTCGTGAGGCAGCTAGCTTGGGGGCTAACCAGGTGGAGGTCAAGATGGATTCGGAGTTGGTGGTAAAGCAACTCCACGGCAGCTATAAGGTGAGGAATGCCAGCCTGAGGCCATTATTTTGCCAGGCAACCCAGCTTTTGAAAGGATTCAACTCGGCGACTTTAGAGCACATCCCTCGCCAGCAGAATGCTGCCGCCGATGCTTTAGCCAAGCGGGCTGTACGAGAAAGAGGAAAGATTGAAAGCAGTGGTACAACGGGTCTCCCGAGCCTCAGTGAGTGTGGCTGCTGAAGTTGTGGGCAATATCAACCGAGGTCTGGTGGTTTTACTCGGGGTGGGGAGGGGTGATACAGAAGCTGATGCTCGCTATTTAGCCAGAAAAGTGGCCAATCTCCGTGTCTTCTCTGATGAAGCCGGCAAGTTTAATCTCTCTACTTCAGACGTCGGGGGTGAGATATTGGTAATAAGCCAGTTCACCCTCCTGGCCAACACTGACAAAGGTCATCGCCCCAGTTTCATCGCTGCTGCTCCTCCCAAGGAAGCACAGCCCCTGATAGAGAAATTCACCCAGTTGCTCCACGAAACTGGGCTTAAAGTAGAGAGCGGCCGTTTCCGAGAGCATATGTTGGTCGAGATTCATAACGATGGGCCGGTGACGATTCTCCTTGATAGCCGGTCAAGGCTGGCAAACCATTAAAGCACCTTCGCCACCCGAGGACATAAAGGATCGGGAGCATGTATATCACCTGTCATGAGCTGGGATCTAGCAAAGCAGCCACCCTTACATTTTCTCTTCAGTGGGCAATCACGGCATAGCTGAGGAAGCATCTGGGAGCTGCTTAGGGATTTAACTAAAGGATTATTTTCCTGCTCCGTCCAAGCATCGTGAATCTCTTTCTGCCTAACGTTGAAGAAGGCTATATCGAGCACATCACAAAGCAGCACATTCCCTTGAGGATCAATATCTATTTCCTGATTTGAGGTGCGACAGAAACTGCTAAAGACACGCTTGGATTTAACCACCAATTCAGCAAAGGGGAGGCACCACAAGGATACCCAGAAATTCAACCTCTCAGCTGCTTCTTGGACATCCTCCAGAACCAGGATCGTCTCTTCCGGGCTAAGGATCATCTCTGTGGTTGCCCGGCCTGTTGGCATCACTGGTATAAGGCATCCCCCGATAGCTCCCAGCTCCTTAGCTAAAGAGAGGTAGCCGCGAACCTCGTTCAAGTTGAATTTGTTCACCGCCATTACGGTAGAAAAGGCAATTCCCGAGCGGCACATCTTAGCTGCAGCGGAGGTGACAAATTCCCAGGTGCCATCCCCACGGATCATCTCATGGGTTTCTCTCTTGGCTCCATCAATACTTAGAATGGTAAATACTTTACACTCGGCAAGCTCGGCTACTACCCTCTCGGTAAGCTGCGACCCATTGGTTACTACGCTAGTAGCTATCCCCAACTCGGTGGCCCGCCTCATTATCTTAAGGGTATCCTGACGCAAGAAAACCTCTCCACCGGAGAAGCTGATGTGCTTCACTCCTGCTCGGGCAGCACTTTCTACCACCGCTAAAGCCTCACTCTCATTAAGCTCGCCGTGGCGGGGGAATCTCGCCGTATAGCAATGAAGACAACTTAGGTTACATCTTGAGGTAAGTAGCCAGACAATAAGTTCCAGTTTCTTCATAGCATCTCTTACATTATATCGCCAGCCCATATCCGTATCAATCGATAAGCTTCCCCAGGGTCTATATCATCGCAGTGTCCCGAAGATGGTGGAAAAACAGATCGGTATATCCTACCCTAAAAGATCGCTAATTAACACCAGGTCTACTCCAGGCCCTCAGCAGGGAGGATATACCAATGGAGAAAGAATATCACCAAGGAGATGGGTTGACCATGACAGACCTGGGATTATCCTGGAGGGTTGTGGGGTCAACCGCTAGGGTTATTAGCTCGTGGGGGGCAAAGCTGGTGCCAGTGGTGCTGGCGAGGTAGAGGTGGCAATGCCGCGGGTGTCAGATACCAAGCAAGTCTTTCGGTCTCGACTGTTGGAGGCCTGGCAACACCGCAGCCAGGTCTTAGAGGAGGTAATCACTCTTCTCAATGTAGAAAGATTGTCGACACGAGATTTCCAGTGGGCTCTCTCGCTCCAGCATCTCCCGGGCTAATTAGAAACTTCGGGAGTCATTCAACAACTGGCGTAAGCCAAACTTCCTGGTGGAAGATATAATCTACCTCTTTCTGGAAGGGACCTACCTGGGTGTAAGGGGTAGTAGCCGAGGGAAAGAGGCAATACTGGTAGCCGGGGGGAACGGGTAGTGTGGTACTTAAGCCTTGGTGTCAGGGAAGGTACTGAGTCGTGGTATAAGGGGCGGGTTCAAAATCCCCAAAAAGGGCGGAATAAAATTCCCCACCTCCGAAGAAAGTATGGTCTCCTATGATAGAAATTTTGTCATAGGAGAATTAAATGAACGCACAGTGCACCTCTAGAAGAAAGGGCAGTAGCTAATCATAAGGAAGACCTTGCTGCTTTCCTAACCCAAGCCCAATGTGATGGTAACAGCGCTGCTGTCTTACAGGCGAGTCGTAATTGGCCAGTTTGGTTGGAGGAGCTGGTAGAAGGACATTTCATGGCAGGCTGACAAAACAAGGGAACAAACGCTGGGCGATAATTGAAGCTGTATGGCCTACCATCAAACGATCAGGTTTAAGAAAGGTCATAATCCGGCTAAAGTGGCTACTGCTAGGAGATCAGCAATGGTTGTCTATCGTGTTCTTTACCAGAAGAGGCCATATAAGGCTTCTGGTTCCAGGCTGCCTTCATTTTCGCCTGGTGGATCCAACTAGTTGGATCGCACCCCTGAAGGAGAATAGGGGGCCTGGGACCTGATCGCATCTAGCGATGTGTTCCGTATCTTAATCGGAACCAATGGGAGGTTGGTTGAGAGCCCTAAAAAGGGTAGTAAGAACTTAAAAATATAGAACGCATAGAGCTTGACAGGCACTGTGCATTCATGGGAGGTGCAATATGTCAGAAGTAAAAATTAGAAAAGTGGAAGGGTGCAAAGTAGTTGCTATTGGGGGCAGGGGTATAATAGGATAGGACCAATCTCTGGAGAACTCTATGGTTGGATATCTGAGAGGAGCATTGAGCTGTCCGGACCACCTTTCGGGATATATTATGACAATCCCGCTGAAGTCGTCCTGAAAAGTGCCGATACAAGATTTGCGCTCCAATCAAAGGAGATATAGGGGGATGAAAGAGTAAAGGCAGAAGAAATCCCTGAGATACAGGTAGCTTGTATTACCCACCAAGGTCCTTATTCTCAAGTAGCTCCCGCACGGCAAAAATTTCCGAGTGGATTGGCAAGGAGGATTAGCAGTTTGCCGGGGCTGGAAGGGAAGTCTACCTTAATATTCCCGAAACAACTCCACAGGAGGAGCTCTTTACCGAGATACAGATCCCAATAAGGAAAAAGTGAGAGGCAGTAGCAGCACTTCGCCTAACAGAGCGTATCTGGTTCCGTGCCTTCGGCACCCCACCCAAATCCTGCCTTGCAGGACTTCGGATACCCTCGGAAAGTCAGGCGAAATGGGCGTCATTTCACTACAAGGAGAAAAGGAATGGAACAAAGGTCAATAATCATCATTGGGGCTGGCATCGCCGGCCTATCAGCCGGGTGCTATGGCCAGATGAATGGCTACCGCACCCGCATCTTCGAGATGCATGATAAACCAGGCGGGCTGTGCACTTCGTGGCAGAGAAAAGGTTATACCATCGATGGCTGTCTGCATTGGCTAGCGGGTTCAGGCCCAGGTGTTAGCCTCTATCGCATCTGGGAAGAGTTGGGCGCGGTACAGGGCCGACGTATGATCAACCACGAGGAGTTCATGCGTGTCGAAGGGGAGGGAGGCAAAGCCTTTATCGTCTACACTGACATCGACCAGTTGGAACAGCATATGAAGGAGCTGGCCCCTCAAGATAAGGATGTGATCGAAGAGTTCGCCAAAGCCCTGCGCACTTGCACTCGCTTTGACATGCCGGTCGACAAAGCACCTGAGTTGTATGGACCTGCCGATGGATTGAAGATGCTGTTCAAGGGGTTTCCTTTCTTGAGGATTATGAGGAAGTGGAAAAGGATCTCGATCCAGGACTTTGCCAAGAGGTTTACAGATCCCTTCCTACGCGAGGCTTTCCTCCTTACTTTTGACCTTCCTGATTTTCCCATGATGGGTATGCTGATGACCCTAGCTTGGATGCATCGGAAATTGGCTGGTTTCCCCGAGGGTGGCTCGCTAGAGTTTTCTCGCGCCATCGAGCGGCATTACCTTGATTTGAGGGGTGGAATTCAATACCGCTCACCGGTGACCAGGATCTTAGTAGAAAACGATAAAGCAGTTGGTGTGCGACTGGCTGACGGTGCTGAGTACCATAGTGATATTGTCATCTCTGCTGCAGATGGCCATACAACCATTTTTGACATGCTGGATGGGAAGTATACCAACGACAAAATTAAGGGCTACTATGAAAAACTCCCTATCTTTTCTCCCCTGATCCATGTGGCTTTGGGTGTCGATCGCTCTTTCGAGGGACTACCACATTCTATCGTTTATCCTCTCGATGAACCAGTTGCTATTGCTGAGCAGGAACGGAAGTACATAGGCGTGGAGATTTACAACTTCGACCCCACTCTAGCCCCGCCGAGCAAAACAGTGATGAAAATCATGCTCTCCTCTGATTACGAGTACTGGAAAAAGCTAAAGCAAGATCCTGAGCGCTATAAAGCAGAGAAAGAGCAGATCGCCGACAAACTGATTTCTCTGCTTGATAGGCGCTTTCCCGGACTGGCTGCTCAGATCGAGATGTGCGATGTAGCTACGCCCATGACCTGGGAGCGTTACACTGGCAACTGGCAGGGTAGCTTTGAAGGCTGGTTAATTAACACGAGGACCTTTGGTATGCGCATGAGCAAAACTTTGCTGGGGCTTAGCAACTTCTACATGGCCGGGCAATGGGTTGAGCCAGGAGGTGGTGTGCCCACGGCGGCTATGTCAGGCCGCAATGTAATCCAGATCATTTGCAGTCGGGATAAGAGGCCGTTTGTAACAAAAATTCCGTGACCCTCATTTCAGGATTTGAGGTGAATGGTTTGATAAGGACTGCCCACTTCACCTAACAGGAACTATACTAAAAGTAGCCTCCCAGATGTGAAACCATACTGATCCTCATCCCCCTTTTTTGCAGTTTTTTCGGGCATTGCCTTATCACCTCCGTAAAAGATTTGATGAAGACGGAGGATGACCAAAGATTAAAAGAGTTCCAATATCGGCGCCAAGTCCAGGTAGTCTTGTCCAGCGACAATCTTGCCACCCCGAATCTGCAAGGTCGTCAGGCCATCGTAGACAACCTCAGTGCCGTCGGCTTTCCTGCTGACGCATTTCCAGTCTACAGCAATCCCATCCTCTGTATCCAGGAAGTTGAGGATATTCGTCTTGCTGCCACCAGGAAAGGCTGCCTTTTCCATCGGCTCTTGGACCCTCATTGCATTGATGAAGGCTTCCTTGCCCTCAAAGAGCCCGCCGATGGGTGGCTCGCCAGGGAAACGCCAGACCAAGTCGTCGGCAAGCACTTCGGCGAGGCTGTCATAGTCGTACTTGTCGATGGCGTCCCAGAACTTGCGTACCAGCTTCTCGTTGTCCGACATCAATAGAGATGCCACCTCCGTGGTGTCAAAGTAGTCTTGGATGAAACTGATCTTGCCTTCGGCGACCTTAATGAAGCTGCCACCATAGACAGTATGCTCTTTCCCGCCAAGCTTCACCACATTTGACCATTCAACAACGACATTGTCGCCAGCCTCCAGAATTCGGTTGACATTAGTCAGCAGGCCTTCAGGGAAGAGCTGCTGGTCCGCAGCCTCATGGACCTTCATGGTGCCGAGCACGGCTTCTTTCCCCTCATAAGTTCCGCCATAGGGGGGGCCTCCAGGAGCAACGGTGACGATGTCATCGGTGAGGAGCGCTCCCATCTGGTCAGAGTCACGGGCGTCCATGAACCTGAAGAAGTCGCGGATCAATTGCTCATGCTTTTTCTTGGCCATTGCCTGCCTCCTCTCTTTCAATTCAAAAAACAGAATACGCACACTTTAACAACCTAAGTTATCACCATATTAAACCCAGCCCAGCCACAATTCAAGATGCTCAACTGACACCATAGTAAACGATTTCCCTTAGGAGAATATGAAGGAGTCTCTGTTGGTCAAGGGGATTAAGCTGATCGAAGGGTAATGTTATGTGATACATGGTATACAGTTTATAGGGAGATAGAGGGGGGTGTGGAGAGATAGTAATATAACCCGCTCAATAGATATGGGCAACACTCCTGGTAGAATTGGGAAGGCAGATAATGCCCTATCTAGAAGGAGACTACCCACATGGACAAATATATCATAGAGAGAAGAGCCAGGATGAGATTGGTTTAGGAGGTATGAGGAGATAGGCAATATAAGTCGGGTCTCGAGAGAGTTTGGCATTAGCCGTAAGAGCTTTTATAAATGGTGGCCATGCTATGTCAAAGGAGGACTTTCGGGGTTTTAAGGATCATTCCTAAACGCCCTAAGAGCCACCCTAGCCCATCTTTGCCTCCCCTGATGAGGAACTTGGTAAAGATGGGTTACTACATCCGTACCAACCGCCAGGAACTTTCGGACAAAGACCTCTGGTCACTCTATATCATGCTTACCCGGGTAGAGGATGCCTTTCGTTGTCTTAAAAGTGAGCTGGGACATAGACCGGTTTACCACCAGAAGGACCGCCGTATGGAAAGTCATCTTTTCATAAGTGTTTTAGCCTACCACCTTATGGCAACCATTCTGAGGGAACTCAAACAGAAGGGAGTAAACCACAGGTGGGAAACCATAAGAACCCAGTTGGCCACCCAGGTGCGGATAACCACTTCGCTGACCTCTGATAAAGGTCAGCGCATCCACATCAGGCAGACAACTGACCCAGAGCCTTTTCATTATGAGATTCACAGAGCTTTGGGCCTACCTTCAAAGCCTCTGCGAACTAAACGTTTGAGGGCATGAAAATATGTAGTGTCCATAAACGGGGGTTTTACTCGCGGCAATGGTAAAGATGGGCTAGTAGATGACCTTCTCTTCGACAAGCCTGATGATTTCATCTGAGGGCAGGCCGAGGAGTTCCCCGAAGACATATTCATTGTGCTCGCCGAGCAGCG
>JGI24724J26744_10002459_pt1 | contig 12349 bp, 9 predicted proteins | sample Cruoilmetagenom7_FD_26744 | JGI IMG/M metagenome (IMG submission 26744)
TGGACGGCCGTTTACGCCAGGCACGCTTTCTGGAGGGAAAATATGTGGATGTGTTCATTATGAGTATACTTAAGAGTGAGTGGAAAGCAGAAGAGAAGATCAGAGGTAATGAATGAGCATCTCAAAGCATATGCATAAAAACCCGGCGATGTATGGCAATGTACATTTGTATACCGGCACGTCTACTCCGGACCTCGCGAACAGCATCGCGGCTTACCTTGATTTACCATTGTGCGGTCGGGATATTGTAACTTTTCCGAATGAGAATATATTTGTCAANCTGCATTCCAGTGTGCGCGGGCAGGACTGCTATGTGATCCAATCTACCAGCATCCCGGTTCAATATAACCTGATGGAAATGNTGATCCTCATCCAGACCTTACGCCTGGATTCTGCGGCGCGCATCACGGCTGTCGTCCCATATCTGTGCTACTCGCGCTCCGATAAGAAAGACCAGCCCAGAGTACCGATCACTGCCCGGCTGGTCGCGGATATGATTGAGGTGGCTGGCGCGGACCGCTACATGACTTTTGACCTGCACGCAGACCAGATCCAGGGGTTCTTCTCGATCCCCGGCGATATATTGTATGCCTATCATGTGCTTATCGATCACTTGAAGGATTTGGTTAGTAAAATGGAAAAGCCGGTCATGGTTTCGCCTGATCTGGGCTTCGCCAAGAAAGCACGTAACTACGCGACTAGTCTGGATATTCCCCTTGCCTTTATTGAAAAACGGCGCTTATCTAACGCGCCTACCGCAAAAGCCCTGACCCTCATCGGTGATGTTACTAACCGCGACTGTATTGTCCTGGATGAAGAGATCAGCACCGGGAACACGATTAGGACAGCAGTGAATCTGATCAAAGAACACGGCGCGAAAAGCATCACGGTTGTTTTTATCCATCCGGTACTTTCCCCCGGCACGGTTGAAAAACTGGTTGCTTTGCCTGTGGAGCGTTTCATAACCACGGATACCATACCGATTTCGGCTGATAAAAAAACCAAGTTTGGGGACCGATTAAAGGTGATCACTATCGCATCGCTTCTGGCTGAGGTTATCTCCCGTGCCAACCAGGGCCGCAGCGTAGGCCAGCTATTCAACGAATGACCTGAAAAGGAACCATTAAAGGCGGGTATAGGCCCACCTTTATTATTGGTTGAGTGAATTAAAAAATGCCGGAACTCCCCGAAGTTGAAACCATTTCCCGAATGCTGATAGGCACCAATAACGGCGCGGCATTTTCCATCATTGATTGTGAGATCCAGGATGTGTTGGTCCTTTGGGAAGGTACCCTGGCAAACCAGCTGCCTGACGATTTCATCGCGCGTGTGAAGAACCAGAGTATTCGATCGGTATGGCGGCGCGGGAAGTTTCTGGCTTTCACTTTATCCAAAGACACGGTTCTTATTCATTTACGCATGAGCGGTGACTTGCGCTTGGAAAGGGCTAAGGATGAGACAGGCACAGAAATACCCCTGCGGAAACATGATCGCCTGGTGCTGGTTTTTACATGCGAAATCCGCCTGGCATTCAACAACCCCCGCAAGTTTGGGCGCGTGTGGTTGATTTCGGACCCCGATGAGATTTTAGGGGATTTGGGGCCTGAACCTTTAGATGAAGCGCTGGATGCGGATCGCTTCCACGGAATGCTCCAGCAGCGTAAGCGTCAGCTAAAACCCTTATTGATGGACCAGCATTTTTTAGCTGGAATGGGGAACATCTATACTGATGAAGCATTGTACCGGGCAAAACTGCACCCGATCAGGCGCTCTAATACGCTTACGAAAGAAGAAAGCGCATGCTTGCTAGACTCTATCCGTTTTGTACTGCAGGAAGGAATCCGGCATAATGGTGCCAGCATTGATTGGGTATATCGCGGTGGGGGTTTCCAGGATCACCTTAACGTCTACGGGCGCACAGGCGAACCATGCCCCGTCTGCGGTACACAGATCGAGCGATTGGTGGTTGGGCAGCGCGGTACCCATATCTGCCCGGGCTGTCAGCGGGTGTGATTTTTCAGTTTAAGCGAAAGCAGAAAGAAGCAGCCATGTCCCCAACGCGAAGAATAAGATACCTAAGCCGATTTTTACTGCGGCGGCATGTTTTTGCAGGAAGCTGGTTAACTCTTTTGAAGATGTCCCAAAATACGCCAGGATGAAAACAACTATCAGGGGAAAAATAAACAGCAGGTTGTAGATGATCAGGTAAAAGATTGCTCGCAGGCGCAGTTCGGGCATGCTGCTGACAAAGATGATGGTTGGCAGATAAACCTGTCCGGTGCAGGCAAGCTCTAAGAGGGAGATTACCAATCCGGTCGCGAACGCGCCGATCACATAACGGTTTGTGTCGCGCCCTTTACGGATCACGGCATTAATACGCTTGCGCAGACCCTTTGGGAGGTTGAGCGACATATCTTCCAGTTCCCCCTTACGTGCTTTGGCGACATCCATGAAGCTGAACACTGCCAGGGCAATGCAAAGCAGTGCAGTAAATCCATATACCCAGCGGGCAACCACATTCAGTATATTTCCCAATAAATCAAGCACTTTATAGAATCCCAGGCCGATTACGAGATAGGCAATAAAAACACCTAATGTGAATGAGATCCCCACGATTATAATTTCGCGGTTTTTTCGCCCAGATATTGTTAGATAAGAGACAAAGAAGATCAATGTCGCAAAAGCGCACGGATTCAATCCATCCACGAGACCGGCTAATATGACTGTCAGCCAGCTCATACTGCGAAACTGATCAATGATATTCGAACTTCCCTGTTCCTCATCAAATGCTTCCCAAACCTTTGGGGAGCCTTCCTGGGTATAACACTGCAGCGCGGTCTCGATCGCATCGGGTGTGATCTCTTCCTCACCGATCCATGCCTCGCTGCCGATAAATACGGATGGCGAATGGAAATTCTCGTGTCCTGCGCGGTCTGCCAGCCACAGCCCTAAAGCCGGGTTGTCATACACATTGAATTTTTCAACGATCAGTTGAGGATATTTACTGCGCAGGTAAGCCAGGTCGGCTTCCACGCGGCTGCAGGAATCGCACCCGGTCTCGAAAAAATATGCCGCGTAAATGGGCGCGCCGGTTTCGCAGGTATCGTCAGAGTCAATCGTGCACATTTCCGTATTCGCGGACGCGTTCTCTTTTGAGATGATCGCTGCCGGATCAAAATCGGGAATATCCGGCCATGGAATACCACCGCTCAGGATGCCCTGCTCGACGATATCGCGCAGGTTTTCTCGGATGGTGTCTTCTCCGATCAGAGCTTGTCCATCGATGATCAATATAGGGATAGCCCTTTCTTCAGGCTTAACAGAAAAATGATCTTCCGCCCTGATCAGCAGTTCATAATTTTCCGCGTAATCAATCTCGATCAGGCGAATGTGCAGCTTTGTGCCTAACTCATTTTGCATGGGCAGCAGCAAATCATTCAGTACTTCCATACAGTGCGGGCAATTCACGGAATAGAAATATAAACCGTGTACCTGCGAGGGATCACAGGGTAAGGTGCCGGGTTGGATAACAACGGGACCGATCGGGATTGGCGTGGGGTCCTGCGCGAGCGCTGGAGCGGGGTTTTCCGCAGTGATAGATTCTGGTGCGATCACTGCTGCTGTCAGAATCATCAAACTTAGTGGAAGGAAAAGGAATATCTTAATTGATTTTCGCATAAATAACTCTCATGGTTGCTGATGGCAAATAATAATATATATTAGTTAAGAAGTCCACAATATTTATTAACCCGGAAATAACCTATCGAAGATGTCTGGCGCGTATGTGCGTATGATCTCGGAACTGATACCGTTTTCTTTGCAGATAGCGGCATATAGATCCACACTTTTACGGCGGATGCGTTTCTGGGATTTTCGATCCAGCCCCCAGAGTCCAAAGCGCTGCGACCATCCGCGGTCCCATTCAAAATTATCCACTTGCGACCAGTGGTAGTATCCTTTCACCCTCCAGTTGAAATTCGCCGCACGCCAGATNTGGTGAAGGTGTTCNATAATATAAGCGGGGCGCATGCTGTCTGTTGAATCCTCGACGCCGTTCTCAGTGATATAGATAGGTAGGTTGAATTGGTGTGCCCATTTCAGCGCTGTGTATATTCCACGCGGTATGTTGGCAATGAACNCCGTTTCACTAACTTGAGCGTTTTCTGCAAAGTATCGGCGGTGAAAAACATCTTTAACCGCGAAGGGTTTGAATACGACCTTATCAACGCTGTAGTAATTCACACCGATAAAATCCTGAGTACCAATCGCTTCCGATATATTCTCTTTTTTAAGTGCGAACTTGAATTTCCCATCCACAAGCGTGTTTGAGAAAGCATCGTTAAAATTTTTCGAAGAAAAATTAGTGATCCATACATCGGGAGGAAACCATGTGCGGGAGGGTTCTAAGCCTCGGTAGTTCTTCGAGTAACCAACCTGAGCATTCTCTGCAAATCATGAATGATCGTATAAGCAGCCGCGTGGCCTTTGAGCATATTGCGCATGACCGTATACGTGGCACCAAAATCGCTTTTTCCGGGGGGAAAGCTGCCCTCAAGAAATCCTCCGTTTGCGTACACAACTGGTTCATTTATCGTTATCCAAAAATTAACAAGGTCTTTGAGAGCTGTCACGGCCTTGTGAACAAATTTCGCGAAGTGGTGGGGAGTGGCATCATTTTCCCATCCACCGTTCTCATAAATCCACAGCGGGTCGGTGAAGTGATGAAGGGTAACCATCGGTTCAAGGCCGAGTGAACGCATCCCTTTGAGCATTTCGCGGTAAAAATCAATGGCATTTTCATTCCAGGTACCTGGTGAAGGTTGGATACGGCTCCATTCGATCGAAAAGCGGTGGGAATTCTGCCCGTCCCGTGAGGCGTTTGTGAGGTCTTCTTTCCAGCGCCCGTTCCACCAGTCGCAGGCAAGACCTGCTTGTTGACCCTGGATAATCCGGCCGGGTTCACTTTCCCATGCAAACCAGTTATTATTCTCGTTTTGCCCCTCAACTTGATGGGCTGCTGTTGCTGTTCCCCATAAAAAACCCTTCGGGAAGCGATATGTTCCTTCAGGCATAAAAGAATCTCCTTAGTGTGGTGGTGTGTATCATCCGGCTTATTATAAATGAATCTTCAGAAATCAAAAAAAGAGTGATTGGCTATGCGGTAAAATGTTTTTAGCATGGTACAATCACGCGTTTATTCTGCCTGAGGAGCACTCTACATGAAGAAAAATTTTCACAAGGATTTCCCCAATCAATTTAAGCTGCCTAAACGCATCAATCGTTTAGGTGAATTTGCGTATAACCTATGGTGGGCTTGGAATCCCAATGGGATGCGTTTGTTTTTACAACTCGACCGCCGATTGTGGGAGACGGTAAGCCACAACCCAATTGCATTTTTGCACCAGATTGAACCGCAGCGGTTAAAAGACGCCGAAAAAGATATCTACTACCTGGAAGAGTATGACCGCGTAATGGCTGAGTTTGATGCCTATATGAGCGGTGCTGGCGCATGGTTTGAGGAAAATCATCCGGAATTAAAAAACAGCCAGATGGCATATTTTTCATTTGAGTTCGGGTGCATGAATCCATGCCGTTTTATGCTGGAGGGTTGGGGATCCTTTCTGGGGATCACCTCAAGGAAGCAAGTGATCTGGGCATGCCCCTTGTTGGCGTTGGCTTTATCTACGAGCAGGGATATTTTGTCCAAAATATCACCGAAGACGGATGGCAGGAAACAAGTTATTATCATTTTAATTTCGAGGAAATGCCCATCATCTCAGTAGTTGATGAAAAGGGCAGTCCAATAACTATTTCCGTTGAACTGCCTGGTCGTGAAGTTAAAACCAGAATCTGGATGATTCAGGTTGGGCGAGTACCGCTGTTCTTGCTTGATTCCAGCATCCCGGACAACCAACCAGATGACCGGTCCCTGACCTCGCGCCTTTACAGCAGTGATCTGGAAGTACGCATCTCACAGGAAATGCTCATCGGCATTGGAGGTGTGCGTGCTCTGCGCCGTTTGGGTTATCAGCCGTCTCTCTGGCACATGAATGAAGGACATTCCGCATTCTTAACGCTTGAGCGCGTACGGGAGATTGTTAAGGAAGGCAACAGCTTTGATGAAGCGGCAGCTGCCGTGCGGACGAGCAATGTGTTCACTACACACACACCGGTTCCCGCTGGTAATGATCAGTTCCCACTGTGGCTTATCGATAAATATTTCCCCGGCTATTGGGGAGAATTAGGGTTGACACGAGATCAGTTCATTGAGATCGGGAAACAAACACAGTCCTGGGGTGATACCTTCAGTATGCCGGTGCTCGCGCTGCACTTATCCAATCATACCAACGCGGTTTCAGAACTGCACGGCGAGGTAGCCCGAAAGATGTGGAATTTTCTTTGGCCTGAAAAGAAAACCGATGAAGTACCCATCGACAGCATCACTAATGGTATTCATGTAGGTTTCTGGCTTGCTCGCAGGATGCGTCTTTTATTTGACCGCTATTTTGGTATGGATTGGTACAATCATTTAGATGAACCTGATCTGTGGACGAGGGTTGAAAATATTCCCGACTTGGAGCTGTGGGATGTACGCCGCCACCTGAAGCGAAAGTTGATCAATTATGCAGTTGAAAGCGCCCGCGACCATTGGCAGACTGGAAAACGCTCCGCGTCCCAGGTGATCGCGGATGGGGTTATGCTCGATCAATATTCGTTGACGATTGGGTTTGCTCGCCGTTTTGCCTCCTATAAACGTGCGAACCTGATATTCTCAAATTACGATCGCCTGCTGCGGCTGGTAACAGATCGGGATATGCCCGTGCAGATCATTTTGGCGGGGAAAGCCCATCCGTCGGATGAGCCAGGAAAATTACTTATTCAGCAAGTATATCGGGCGGCAAAGGATTATCGTTTTTGCGGCAGAATTGTGTTCCTGGAGAATTATGATCTAAACATCGCCCGCTTGCTTGTGCAGGGTGTGGATGTTTGGATGAACACGCCGCGCCGTCCCAACGAGGCATCCGGTACGTCAGGTATGAAGGCAGCCCTCAATGGCACATTGAATTTCTCTGTCCTTGATGGGTGGTGGCGGGAAGGGTATAACGGCAGCAATGGCTGGGCAATCGGGAATGATGAGGATTATGATGATCCAAATGAGCAGGATGCAAAAGACGCAGCCAGTTTATATGATACGCTGGAGCATGAGATCATTCCTATGTATTATCAGCATCGTGCGATGGGTGATGCCTCACCGGTGTGGATCGCGAAGATAAAAGAAAATATACGTTCGCTTGCCTGGCAGTTCAGCACGCGCCGCATGCTGAAGGATTACCTTCAGAAGATGTACCTTCCGGTAATGAAGGAAAGTAAATAAGTTAAAAAGGATACGCATGAACGCTATTTTCTCATCTACTAATGTGTGGTTGATCGCTTTTGGGATATTCATCCTCCGCGTGCTCAACATGACACTTGATACAGTGCGTATGCTGACTGTCATGCGCGGGATGCGCACAATGACATGGATTCTGGGCGTTCTGCAGACGGCTTTATTCGTTCTTGCGTTTGGTTCTGTAATTAATGATCTGGANAACCTGTTAAATATTGCTGCCTATTCCGTCGGATTTGCCACAGGAAATGTGATAGGAATGATGATCGAAAAGCGCCTTGCGTTCGGTTATATTAATATCACTATCATCAGCTCTCTACGGGGACTGGAATTAGCAGAAAAATTGAGGGCGCGTGGTCACGCGGTCACGGAGATACCTGCCCGGGGAAAAGATGGCACCGTCGAGATCCTGGAATGCAGTGTGCAGAGGAAGTTAGCCCAGGAGGTTCAGGAAATCGCTTTGGAAATTGAGCCAGAAGCATTTATCACTTCGCGGGATATTCAACGTGTTTGGCGTGGATATTGGCGCGGCTGAAAAAGGGTAAATCAACCTTCTGCGAAATTGACACTCCTTATTTACTTATCTAGATTAGCGAGCGAATTAATTTTTTCCTAAAGCGTGGAATTCAGCTGCTTTATCTTCAAACTCCTGATGCCACAATTCTAGGTTCAGGAACCCCCATATCTTACGACTAAAGCGCGGTTCGTTTTCAAGTTGGGCGAGGATCGCCTGATTATCCACATATCCGCGGNCCTTTGCTTTTCGTGAAGAAAAGGTATCCATGATGAAGGTTTTCGCTGGTCCGCGCATCCATTCAGATAATGGAGTAGGGAATCCCATTTTGTCCTTTCGAGCGTAAACACTTTCGGGGATAAATGGTCTGACCGCTTTCCGCAGGATGTGTTTCAGATTACCGTCCTTGAATTTCACATTCGGCGGCATCTTGGCGGCGAACTCAACGATNGCGTGATCCAGGAAAGGTACCCTCGATTCCAATCCATGTGCCATGCTGACGCGGTCTTCCACATGCAGCAGTGCCGGAAGTAACGTTTCAAAATCGAAATGTGTCATCAGGTCAAAATAGGATTCTTTGCCGATGTTTTCGCTGTTAAAAATGCCGCGGAAGGTCTTGTAGGCGGAATAGTTTTTCAGCATATCCCAGTTGATCTCATCACCAATTGTATTTGCTCGGTTGATCAGTCGGAAATACCGGCGGTCCATCGGGGCAAACAACTCGTCTTTCCAGAATTCTTGGAGAAGCGGCTTGTAATTTTGTAATGATGACAAGTTTGGTAGTATAGATTCGTACGTGACAATGAAATTACCGTTGTCCATAGTCCCGTCGATTGCGGCTTTAATGCACTGCTCAAAGTAAGCGATCAGGTAGCGTGCGTATCCGCCAAAGATCTCATCACCGCCCTGTCCGCCCATGACAACTTTGCGGTGCTTAGCGGCCATTTGTGAGACCATGTACTGCGGGAAGGATCCGGGACCTGCGGATGGGTAATCCATATAGTAAATGACCTTGCGAATGGTGTTGATAAAGTCATCTGACGTAATGGTGATTTCTTTTAAAGGAAACCCATTCTTCTCCGCTACTTCCCGGGCGTAGGCACTCTCGTCAAATTCTGGTCCTTCGGCGAATTTTCCTATAAAACCCATAAAATTCTTTGGATCATCACCGCATGCTAAAGAAGCAATCGCACTGGAATCAACGCCGCCGCTGAGGTAAGCGCCGATAGGCACATCGCTGCGGGTGTGGATCTTTACGGAATCCTCGATCAGGACTCGTAGTTGTTTCTCATAATATGTTTCATTATGGGAAAAATCCGGCTCATAAAAAACTTCCCAGTATTTTTGTGTGCTGATCATTCCGTTGTTGATGGTCAGTGTGTGCGCTGGCTGCAATTCGGTAATGCCTTCAAACAGCGTTTTTCCATCCAGGCAGAATTGGAACGCGAGATATTCTTTCAGCGCTTCCAGGTTCGTACGAATTTCCTTTACAAATGGGAGCAGGGCTTTCGGTTCGGATGCGAAGAAAAACAGCGGTCCATCCTGATAAAAATAAAATGGTTTGATTCCAAAACGATCGCGTGCGCAGAANACGCGCTTATTCTGCTCATCCCAAAGGACAAAGGAGAACATACCGCGGAAATGCTGGACGCATTCAGCACCCCATCTCAGATAGGCACGCAGGATTACTTCTGTATCTGAAGTGGTGGTGAATTGGTCCACGCCCAATTCCTCGCGGAGTTCGACATAATTGTAAATTTCACCGTTATAGACGATCCAGTTACCGCTATCATCGGTCATGGGTTGGTTTCCGGTCTTGAGATCGATGATGCTCAATCGGCGGTGGCCGAACCCGATGAACCCGCCCTGATGGAACCAGGTACCCTCTCCATCTGGGCCGCGATGCGCGATTAGATTATTCATGGTATCTACCATCGAAACTACCGCGGGGATCTTCTCGTATTTTTTATTGATAACGCCGCAAATTCCGCACATGATTATTTCCTAAACAGGTTGCTTTTCTTGATGGGTTAATAATAATATGTATTTGGATGTTTTGTAATAGACTTACTGATTTATTTGAGCCCTGAAAAAGAAGTGAATTGTATCGCACAACACTGATGTTCCGCGGTTATTAATGGTATTAAATTAGAAAAATCCCGCGGGGATAGTGCACTTCTCCTTTTTGTCATCGCGATGTTTGTGTGTCCTTGACTTTTTTATATAGAACGGAAACATTTTCTCCTCTTCTGATACCATTAGTATACCTATAGGAATGGAATGATTCGTAGGGAATAGATTAATATCGGAATAAGCAAACAAGTAAAATAAGGAATGTAGCGATACAGGAGATTGGGCAGGAAACGATGATTAAACTACTGCATTTCGCTGACGCGCATATTGATCTTGCTCGCCAGGGGCGGCGTGATCCAGAAACCGGGCTTCCTGTGCGTGTGCTGGATTTTTTACGCGCGCTGGATAGGATCGTGGATACCGCGGTATCAGAAAAGGTTGATCTGGTGATTTTTGCTGGTGATGCTTACCGGGATCGTACACCTGCGCCGACCTATCAGCGTGAATGGGGAAAAAGAATGATGCGCCTATCAGAAGCGAGCATTCAAACCTTATTGGTTGTTGGTAATCATGATGTATCACCTGCCGCCGGCCGGGCACATACTCTGCAAGAATTTGATACGCTTCAGGTGCCAAATATCCATGTGATCAGCAAGCCCTGCTTACTTGGACCTGATGAATTGAATGGACTTCCCATACAGGTGATTGGGATTCCCTGGCTGAACCGTTCCGGACTGGCGGCGGCGTTCGCGAATACAGATACCGCAGCAGATGAAATTAAAGATCAGCTGGAAGATCAAATAACCCGGATTATCGAAGAATTTTTTACAAACCTCAACCCGGTGCTTCCAGCAGTTCTCACCAGCCACATTTCCGTGCAGGGAGCCTCTTATGGCAATGAACGCAGCGTCATGCTTGGTAAAGATCTGGTGCTAACCGCTTCCCTGGTCAAGGATAAGCGGTTGGATTATGTAGCGCTGGGGCATATCCATAAAGCCCAAAATCTCAATCCCGATAGACAGCCCCCAGTGATCTACCCGGGGTCNATTGAAAGAGTAGATTTTGGGGAGATTGAAGATGAAAAGACNTTCGTGATTGCGGAAATTAAAAAAGGGGTACCGGCGAAATTGAGATGGATAAAATTAGAGGGGCGCCCATTCATCAGTCGCTCGGTTACTGTGGATGATCCAGCGAGTGTTCAGGTACAGATTATGAAAGCGATACCGGCACCAGATGTGATACGGGATGCTATGTTTCGATTGATATTGACTTACTCAAGAGATTGGGAAGCACTGATCGATGAAGCAGCCATCCGGCGCGCTGCGGAAACCGCCTTTGAATTCCATCTGATCCGGCGCCCATTATCCTCAGCCCGTCTGAGGATTCCCGGGGATATGGAGATTGCGAACCTTTCACCCGGTAAACTGCTTTCTTTGTATTGGAAAACGGTTGCGCCAGAAACCAATGAGATAGATATATTGAACGAATTGGCTGGAGTAATTATTCAGGCGGTAGAAACGGGTGCGGACATTCCGGAAATTGGAGAGGAGTTTATGCGGTGATCCCCCAGAAATTAACCTTGCATGGATTTCTTTCGTATCGGGATATGGTCGTTGTTGATCTTTCCCAAATAAATGTTGCTTGTGTATCGGGTGCGAATGGGGCAGGAAAATCTACATTATTTGACGCAATCACCTGGTCACTATTTGGGAAAGCCCGCCGAAGTGATGACGCTTTGATTAACAACGGGATGGATAGCTGCCAGGTGATATTTGAGTTCAGCTATGAGAATGAACACTATCGAGTTGAACGTTCAAAGTATCGCGGGAAGGGTACCACCCTCGAAATCCAGGTTAAGGGTTCAGATGGGAATTGGAAACCGCTCACAGAGGCAGGTATTCGTGCCACCGAGGATCGCATTAAAGAAGTACTGCGTCTCGATTATGAAACTTTTGTGAATGCGTCTTTCTTTTTACAGGGGAAGGCTGACATGTTCGCGGTTCAACCGCCCGGTAAGAGGAAAGAGATCCTCAGCAGTATCTTGGGATTGGAAGTGTGGGAAACATACCGGGATGAAACCGCCCGCCGGCGGCGGGTTATCCAGAATGAAGTTGCAGTGCAGCAGTCTTTATTAGTAGAAGTGATTGATGAATTGAATGAAGAGGATGATCGATGCGCAACTCTGAAAAATCTTGAGGAGCTGCTGAAGAAAACAACCAGTTTGAGGGAGAGTAAAGATGAGTATCTGGGGCAGGTGCGGGGGCAGATTCGGCAGTTGGAAACTGACGAAGAAAAGATCAGCTTATTCACAGAACAGGTTACATCTCAAAAAACAAGATTGAAAGAAACCCAGGATTTGCTTGCTAACCGTAAGG
>JGI24724J26744_10002460_pt1 | contig 12340 bp, 13 predicted proteins | sample Cruoilmetagenom7_FD_26744 | JGI IMG/M metagenome (IMG submission 26744)
AATAAAAATTCAGATAGAAAAAACAAAAAAGAAACAAAAGTAATTGCAATAACAAGCGGTAAGGGAGGAGTGGGGAAAACAAATATTGTTGCAAATCTCGGATTTGCATTAAGCAAGCTTGGGAAAAAAGTGATTATCCTTGACGCAGATCTTGGCCTTGGAAATTTGGACGTGTTGCTGGGTCTGGCTCCGAAATATAACCTGTCACATGTAATTTCCGGTGAAAAAAACATGCGGGAAATAATCCTNAAAGGTCCTGGAAATGTAGAGATACTTCCNGCTTCTTCGGGTATCCAGGAGCTTACCCAATTATCTGAACAACAAAAGATACAAATTTTAACAAAGCTTGATTTGTTGATAGATTCTGTTGATGTNTTGTTAATAGACACTGCCGCAGGAATTTCGACGAATGTTCTGGATTTCAATGCTACGGCCCAGGAAATTTTAGTAGTTGTTTCCCCGGAGCCTACTTCCCTGACTGATGCCTATGCATTAATGAAAGTACTTTCTGTGAAATATTCGGAAAAGCATTGTAAATTNCTTGTCAACCAGGCTGCAAGTGATCAGGAGGGTAGAGAGATATACAGGCAGTTGAACATGGTAGCTGAGAGATTTTTGGATATTTCGGTTGAATATTTAGGATGTGTTTTATTTGATGAAAAGGTCACAAAGAGTATAAGGCGGCAACAGATTGTACTAGAATTATATCCGGATAGNCNGGCGAGCAAATGCTTTGGTATGTTAGCGAAAAAAGTAAAAAATATGAAGNCTTCAAAATCAACAAAAGGAGATTCCAATTTATTCTGGAAGCACCTTGTTACGAATAAATATGCTTCAAGGTGATTTATATGCAATTGGCGGAAGAACAAAAAAACAATTTTAATAAGAATGATAGCTTAANCAGGGAGCAGATCATAATGCAGTATCTGCCTCATGTAAAACGCATTGTTCAAAGAATAGCGGTCTATCTTCCTAAAAATGTAGAAATTGACGATTTATTAAATGTTGGGGTTATNGGTTTAATACAGGCCATAGAAAGATATGATCCAGCCATGGATAATAAATTTATGACTTATGCGGCATTCAGGATTAGAGGTGCTGTATTAAGTGAACTGAGGTCAAGGGACCATATNTCAAGAACAAACAGGAGAAAAGTAAGAGAGCTGGAAAAAACTTATTTAAAGCTCGAACAAAAAAAAGGCGGAGATGTTGAAGATCATGAAGTTGTAAAAGAAATGGGTGTAAGCTTTGAACAATTTCACAAAATTAAACAAATGTCGAATATATCGATCATAAGTCTTGAAGAGATGGGATATTCCTCTGATAAGAAAAGAAATTCCCTGTCGGAAATGTTTATTAATAACAAAGATGAAGATGCGCTAAATCAGACAGGGATTAAAGAAGTAAAAGTGGCTATTGCAAAAACTATCGAAGAATTGCCGGAAAAAGAAAAACTTGTAATTTCTTTATATTACATGGATGAACTTACTATGAAGGAAACAGGAAAGGTGTTAGGCATAACAGAGTCCAGGGTTTCTCAGCTTCATTCAAAAGCCATTACCCGTTTGAGAGCAAAACTGAGAAAGATAAAGCTGGTTGAAGAATAGAAAAGCTGGAATGCAGGGAGGCAACAAGGCTGGGAAGCTGGGAAGTTTGGAGGCTGGAAGGCTGGGGAAGCCTGGAAGTTTTTAGAAAAAATATTCAACTTTAAAGCCTCCGGGCTCTTAGGCCTTATAGCCTCCCAGAGGGTGTAAATTATGGTTGAGAATCTAAATATTCAAAAAGTATTGGCACCCACGTTAACATCCAGGGCGAAAAAGACAGACAGTGGAAATAATAAAAACCGGCAGAGATCCTTTGAAGAGGAATTAAAGGAAAAAAAAGAAAAAAAGAAAGGGCTGTCTGTTGATAAGCAAAAGACAGATGAAAAAGCAAATATAAAGAAAGAAGAATCTTTAAAAGAAAAACATACAGAAAGTACTGAAAACATAGAAAGCAAACAGGGTAATCGGATAGACCTCCATATTTAGATTAAAAAAGGAGTCAAAAATGGGATTTAATACAATGCATCTATTTGAAACAAGTCTTGATGTTGTGGGGATTACACTTAGCTGTGTAATTATATCCTATCTTATCTATAACAAAATAAAGTACAATCAGATGGTATTAAGCAGAAAATATAAAAATAATATAAACAGATTTAAGTCGGAAGTTGCAGTTAAAATGATAAAACAGCAAACTGAAATGAGCTTTGATACAATTTACGACATTATAAATAAGGAACAACGGAAATTTAAAAGACTGATTGAAAAGGAAGAACTTAAAAACGCAAAAGATCTTATGCTGATGGAAAAAGGCCATCTCATGGAGAAGGCTATAAATGTAAATTCAATGAATGAAGTGCATGGAGGTATTTCTGCATATCCCTATGAGGAAATGTCAAGGTTGGCCGATACGGGGTTGGGTGTGCAAAAAATATCCAATAAAGTCGGAGTACCACAGGGAGAAGTTGAACTGTATTTAAAGCTAAATAAAGATTATACATTTAGGAACAGCTGCAGCAAATGCGGATGGCAGCTGGTAAGTGAATGTTAATTCCACATCCGTAAGTGAAGGTGCGGTCAGAAAATTAGATAAAAAAAGACAGTAGGCAAAAATTGCCCGGTGGTCTAAAACAGGGAACCGGCCAAACCGGCTAAGTTACCAAATCTAAACAGCTCTTAGCTTATGGTACATCTTTTGCATGATAAAGTTGCAGGTTAAAAAAACTAACGGAGGTAGAAGATGAGCGGCGCGATTTACATGGCGGCAGCCGGGGCAATGGCTTACGAAAAAAGAATGCAGATAATTTCTAATAACCTTGCAAACATAAATACATCGGGTTTTAAAAAAGATAAAGGGCATTTTCAGATCATTGATTCTCCTGATTCGATTAAGAAAGACCTTGAAAAAAATTCAATTTCAAAAGAAAAGCAGCAACCACCATTATGGCTTCAATTTGAGACAAAAACGGATTTTTCTGCTGGATCGCTGAAACATACCGGGAATCCTTTAGACCTGGCACTTGAAGGAGATGGGTTTTTTTGCATAAAAACAGAGCAGGGAACTCAATATACACGAAATGGAAATTTTTCATTAGACCAGGATGGAATGCTGATTACCATTGATGGATTATCCGTAATGGGAGATGGAGGGCCGATAAATATTGCAGGGGATACATTTACTGTAGATGTAAAAGGCAATATATCAGTAGATGGAAACGCGGTTGATACAATTAAAATTGTAGAATTTCAAAAGCAGGATGCCTTGAAAAAGACAGGGAATAGCCTGTTTGCCATTGCTGATAACAATGCAGTTGAAAGCAGGGTAGAAAATGCAGGGGTGAGCCAGGGTTTTATCGAACTTTCAAATGTTAATGCGATAAGGATGATGACTGAGATGATAGAAGTGCTCAGAGGATATGAGTCNTACCAAAAAGCTATCAAAACGGCCGATGAGGCAAATGCAAAGGCAATTAATGATGTTGGAAGCCAGTAAAAATAAGGGGGCAACATGATCAGAAGTATATGGACGGCAGCTACNGGAATGCAGGCCCAGACATTAAATATTGATGTTATTGCAAATAATCTGGCCAATGTGAATACAGCCGGTTTTAAAAGGAGCAGAGCTGATTTCCAGGATTTATTATATGAAACATTAAGACCTGCGGGTGTTTCATCTTCAGAAGGAACCCAGGTGCCTGTGGGAATTCAACTGGGACATGGAACAAGACCGGCAGCTGTAAATAAGATATTTTTACAGGGAGATTTTCAGAAAACAGACAACGAACTTGACCTGGCTGTGGAAGGTGATGGGTTTTTTCAAATCCTGCAGCTAAATGGTGAAATTGCATACACGCGTGCCGGCGCTTTTAAACTGGATAGTGAAGGAAGGATTGTTACTTCTGACGGGTTTTCTCTGGAACCGGAAATCACCGTTCCCACAGACACAGTTGCCTTGTCGGTTGGAATAGATGGTACTGTTTCAGTTGTGCAGGCCGGAGCGACAGAGGCAACTGAAATAGGAACCATTGAACTTGCGCGGTTCATCAATCCCGCCGGAATGCATACCATAGGCAGAAACCTGTATGTACCAACAGCGGCATCAGGTGATGTAGTTACCGGAACCGCAGGAGAAGATGGATTCGGCACAATTGCACAGGGATACCTGGAGATGTCGAATGTTAGTGTAGTAGATGAAATGGTAAATATGATTACCGCTCAAAGAGCTTATGAGATAAACAGCAAAACAATTCAGGCGGCTGATGATATGCTGCAAATGGCAAATAATATTAAACGGTAGATAGAGAAGGGAAAGGCATCCGTCTTCGCCTTTGGCTACGCCGAGGCAGGGAAGGCAGGTAAACTGTTACAAAAGGTAAAAAAGAAAGATGACACAATTTAGAGTTAAAATTGAAAATTACAATACTTTTAAGCATGCCATACTACTTATTGTGCTTGGACTTTTAATACTGGCAATTCCGGGTTGTCCTTACGCAGATAGTATAACATCTATAAGTGTTTATGAAAAGACAACTGTAGAAAAAGATGAAATACTGTTAGGGAAAATAGCAGGCATAGAAGGCGAAGATCATGTTTTGATTCGCAAACTTAAAAATGTTGTTATAGGAAGATCACCGCTTCCTGGAAAGTCACGTTATATTGGAAGGGATTATATCAAACTGCGTTTAAAACAAAATGATATCGATTTACCAAGGGTGGCACTTCAGATTCCTGAAAAAATTAAAGTATCGAGAAGTTTCGTCGAAATCAGCAGGGAAGAAATAGAAAAGATTGTTTCAAATTTTATCTATGGAAAAGATTTTTGGAATAAAAATAATACAAGGATAAAAAATATTCAGATCACTAAGCTTCCGCTTCTTCCAAGGGGAAGGATAACTTACAAAGTAATCCCGCCAAAAGTGATGCAGGGAATGGGTACGATCCCACTGTCAATACATTTCCTTGTGGATGGAGAGTTTTATAAAAAAGTAAAGGCGACAGTTAAAATTAGGATATTTAAAGAAGTTGTTGTTACAGGAAAACCGCTGGGAAGGTACAGGACCATAACACAAGATGATGTCTATATGAAAAAAATGGATATCACAAATCTGCCTAACGATATTATTACAAATTATAAAGATGTATTGGGGAAAAGGGTCAGAAGAAATATATGGGCAAAAGTGGTTTTAAGGGCTGAATATATTGAATTTCCTCCTATGGTGAAACGTGGAGATACTGTGCTTATCGTTGCAGAATCAGAAAAGATGAAAATTACAGCTCTGGGAGAAGTCAAGAAATCAGGAAGACGCGGTGAAAGAGTGAAGGTTATAAACCTTAACTCCAACAAGAGGATATTTGCCCGTATTATTGATGAAAATACAGTTAAAGTCGATTTCTGAACCATCAGGGATGGGAGATAAAAAATGACTAAAATAACGAAAGTCTCTAAAGTTAAGGTATCGCTACGCTCTGAGAGTTTAATGGCAAAGACGAATACTTCTACCTTCTGCCTCTGTGCCTTCTGCCTTTTATCTTATCTTTTAATAACTCTGACAGGTTGTGCAGGCAGCCTGAAGGATTTGAAGTTCTTTGGATCAAAAAAAGAAGAGAAGAAGGAAATTGTTTATAAGCTCGATAAAACACCTGAAGTTAAAAAAGTTCATAATGAAGGATCTCTCTGGCAGGATGACAGCCCCTTAAGTGCATTATTCATAAGTCAAAAAGCCAGAAAAACTGGAGATATTGTTACTGTCAATATTGTTGAAGCTTCGAGCGCTTCGAATAATGCTGGTACAATAACCGACAGAGAATCGTCTTTGAGCGCTGGTATAGATACATTATTCGGTTATGAAAATGAATTTAACCGCAGTGACACATTAAAAGGTATCAGAAGATATTTTAACCCATTTTCCGTAGCGGGTGCTCCGACATTGAAAGGATCAATGAGTAGTGAGTTTGATGGATCAGGGGCGACTACAAGAAGTGGTAATTTGAGCGCCTATATAACAGCAAGAGTTACGGATGTGCTGCCGGGAGGTAACCTTCAGATCACAGGTTTACGTGAAGTTGAGATCAACAACGAAAAACTGATTATTACTTTAACCGGAGTCATAAGGCCCAGGGATATTTCTCCTGATAATGTTATACTGTCAACATATATTTCTGATGCAAAAATTAGCTACAGCGGTTCCGGAGTAATCGATGACCGTCAGCGACCGGGCTGGCTGGCGAACCTGATTAATGCAGTGTGGCCGTTTTAGGCGCTTAGCAAAGCGTCCCTTCGGGACGGAGTGGCCTTCTGCGGATTTAAGGTCTAAAGCGAAGCGCTCAGCATTTCCGGTATGACCGGGTTAGGTTGTTTATATGGTTAAAATTATATTAAAAAAAATTGGCTTGCTTTCAGTTGCCCTTATTCTTCTGGCAAGTTATGCGAATGCCGTTAGAATTAAGGATATAACTGAAATAAAAGGTGTGCGTTATAACCAGCTAATCGGATATGGTTTGGTGGTGGGGCTGGACGGAACAGGTGACGGTAAAAAATCAAAATTTACAATTCAGTCAATGGGCGGTATGCTTGAAAAAATGGGGGTGACTGTAAGTAATGACGATATAAAGGGTAATAATGTTGCCGCTGTTATGCTTACGGCCGAACTGCCACCATTTGCAAGGGTTGGAAGCAGGGTGGATGTTCTCGTCAGTTCCATCGGTGGGGCAAAAAACCTCCAGGGCGGAACACTGCTTTTGACGCCCCTTAAAGCCCCTGATGGAAAAATTTATGTGGTTGCCCAGGGACCCGTTAGTACCGGAGGCTTTTCAGCAAAAGGGGCTTCAGGTAGTGGAGTGCAGAAAAACTTTCCGACAGTGGGAAGGCTGGTAGGCGGTGCCTTCATTGAAAGAGAGATACCGACCGACTTTGACAAAAAGGAAACATTGTCATTAGCTTTACACAATCCCGATTTTACTACAGTATCCCGAGTAGCAATGGCGATAAATGAAGCTTTACTGGAAAATGTTGCATATACTCCGGATGCCGGGACAGTAAAAATTAAAGTTCCCGAAAAATATTCAGGAAACATTGTAAGCCTGGTAACGCTTATTGAAGGTCTGGGGGTTACACCGGATATAGCTTCAAAGGTTGTGATAAATGAGCGAACGGGAACTGTAATTATGGGTGAAAATGTCAGGATTTCGACTATTGCCATCGCACATGGAAACCTGAGCGTCCAGATCAGGGAAACACAGGATGTTTCCCAGCCCCTTCCATTCTCGGAAGGGCAGACGGAAGTGACGCCCGAGTCGGATGTTATGGTTAAGGAAGGGAAAAACCCTATCTTTTTGGTTAAGTCCGGGGTTAGTATCGGAGAGTTGGTAAGAGCCTTGAATGCACTGGGAGTTTCTCCAAGGGATCTTATATCTATTTTTCAGGCTTTGAAAGCTTCAGGCGCGCTTCAGGCCAAACTGGAGATAATATAATGTCGGATCCGATCAATCTGCCGAATATACCTGTTGAGACCCTAAGTTTGAGTAATGAAATAGAAAGGGTAAGACATTCGATTAAAACAGAGAGAAACGCTTCTTTGGGTCAAGAAGATGCTGAGTTGAAAGAAACATGCTGTGAACTCGAGTCGCTTTTTATTAATTATCTTTTAAAGGAGATGAGGCAAACTATTGATAAATCGGGATTTATTTCAGGAGGAAGGGCTGAAGAAATCTATACTTCCATGCTGGATACACATATGGCAAAACAGTTCGCCCATAAAGGTGGAATAGGTCTTTCATCAATATTCATGGAACAGCTCAGTAAAGGCTATAAGCAAAATGAGAATTTGAAAAAATAACTAAAGGTTTTGCCATTTATGCCGATATTAAAATTGACGGTCTCATAAAAAGTTGAATTTACCACGGAGAACACGGAGCACGCAAAGATAAATGATTGATAAAACGAGACATTCTTTGTGTACTGTTCGAGCTCTGTGGTGAAAAATGACTTTTTACGAAACTATCAATATTAGATTTAAAAGGAGGCTTTAAAAATGAAAATAACTGATAACAATTCTTCTTTAAATATCCGGAATTATGTTAATAATGTTCAGGATAACAAGAAGATAGACGGTTCAGCTAAAGAGGGCTCGTCTCAGACGGTTAAAGAGGATAAAGTTGTATTGTCGCCTAAGGCAAAAGAGGTGCAGGAAGCGACAAAGCTTATAAAAGAACTTCCCGATATCAGGGAGGAAAAAGTAGCGAAGCTGAAAGAGGAGATTGATCAGGGAACATACAGAATTGACGGAAAAAAAATTGCGTTCAAGATGTTAAAAGAATCTATCCTTGATGAACTGCTGTAATTACAGGCTTTGTCAAAAGGTTGAGTAGTTAAATGGTTATTATTAAGACAACATACCTCACCAGGATACCTAAACTACTGATTCGAGGATGAGAAATTTGCATGGAATTATTATTAAAAGAATTACTGGAACTACTTGAAGATGAAATAGAAATATTTCGATCCCTGCTTCCTGTTTTTAAGAAAGAAAAGGAAGCGGTTTTAGCTTCAGAGCTTAACGAATTAAATAAGGCTTCCGCACAAAAAGAAAAACTGCTTTTTAATATGCGTTTTCTGGAAAAAAAGAGAACGCATGTAATGAATAAGCTGGCAGAAACTTTAGAAGTTCTTCCAGATGATCTTACCTTGACGAAACTGGCTCAATCGGTCAAAGAGCCATACTCCATCCGTCTTAAAAATTGCGGCTCACAACTGTTAAAATTAACAAAAAACATAAGTAGTGCTAACACCGGCAATCAGAGTATGTTTGTGCATTCCCTTAATTTTGTAAAAGGTGCATTAACTTTATTGCAAAATATATTTGCCCCTGGTCAGGTTTACCAGCGAACAGGCAAAGTCCAGTCAGGTAATCAGGGCGGCAAAGTTCTGTCAGGTGAAATCTGAAAGTAATGATTAACCACGGAAATACACTAATATTTATCTATAATATTCCGTGAAAATCCGTGGTAAAACAATAAGAAAGACATCGGGAATGATGTAATTTTCTGCCGTAATGTTATAATTTATTTTGACAGGCCCAATCAGGAAAAGTTGATAAATCGATTTTATAATTATCTGGAACCGGGCGGACAGGGTACTCAGAAGGATTGTTCTGTGTTAAGCATAAATTTGATTATGTAAAACCGGCAACGTATCGGAAGTAAATTCTTTTGAGCAAGGTTTTAGCTCACTTTAATTTTAAATACACGGTTGGAGCAAATGAGACATATAATTGTGGTAGGTGATATGAAGACCGGAGAGAAAGAAGACCTTCTGATCACCCACGCCCTGGGTAGTTGTCTGGGGTTGATAGTTTACGATCCGGAAATACAAATAGGCGGTCTTTTACACGCCATGCTTCCATTGTCAAAGATTAACAGGGATAAAGCCCAGGCAAACCCATATATGTTCGTTGATACAGGAGTTCCGATCTTGTTTAAAACACTGTACGAAATGGGCGCAAAAAAATCGAGATTGGTGGTTAAGGCAGCCGGTTGTGGTAACCCTATGGGTAGGAATGAAACTTTTAAAATAGGCGAGCGAAACTACTCGGCGCTTAAAATGTTTTTACGGAAAAGCAACATACTTCTGGAAGCAGAAGATATAGGCGGAACAAAAAGCCGTACAGTCAATTTTGACATTCTAAGCGGTATAACAATAATAAGCAGTAACGGACAAAAAGAGGAACTTTAGTTTGGTTGAAGGATGAGTTGATGAGTGGTTGAGTGGGCTGCTATACGGAGGTTTTTAATCACCATTTAACAGGTTAACAACTCAACAACTTAACGAGGTTAATTAATGGAAGATTTAAATATTATTGCAAAAGTAGAAGCGTTTCCCAGCCTGCCTGGTGCAACGACGAAACTGGTTTCCCTGATTGATGATCCCAATGCTGCCGTGGCCGAGATAGAAGAGATCCTCCGCATGGATCCAGGTCTTACCGCAAATGTTTTAAAGCTGTCAAACTCAGCTTACTTCGGATTTCCATCTAAAATCGGGTCTGTACACAAGGCAATTATCCTGCTTGGTGCAAAAAGATTGATGCAACTTGTGATGACATCTTGTGTAAATTCCGTGATGAACAAATCTATTCCGGGTTATGACCTACCGCCTGGTGAAATGTGGCGTCATTCAATTGCGGTATCTGTTGCAGCAGAAGGCCTGATAGAAGAATTGAATGTCCCCGAAGCTGATGAAATATTTACTGCCGCCCTTCTTCATGACGTGGGCAAGCTTGTACTAGGAGAATTCGTCAAGGACGATATTGCAAAAATTGAGAAAATAGTATCAAAGGATGTTTCATTTGAAGTAGCAGAACAGGCGGTCCTTGGAATAGACCATGCTGAAATTGGAGCAAAAATACTGGAAAGTTGGGGTTTGCCTGAGGAAATTGTAAGCGCCGTGAGGTGGCACCATGACCCTGATGCGGCTGATACAACAAGCACGTTAATAGATATCGTTCATGTGGCAAATGTTTTATGCTTGATGATCGGTATCGGCGTGGGCAGAGAAGGCCTGCAGTACAGACCATCGCCTGTGGTGACTAAAAGGCTTGGCATAAAGTCGGCTCACATTGAAAAGGTTGCCAGTCATACACTGGACTGGGTTAGTGATTTGACGGATGTTTATGAAGAAAACCAGGAAGTTTAGATTAGCCATTTGTGATATATTTTACGAGTTCATCAGGTTTGAGGAGAGATTGAAAAGACACTTAATATGCTTGTTGTAAATGACGGCGCAGTTATGAGGAAGATGGTTATAAAAACCATGGATATGTGCTGATTTCCGATCGGAAAGATGAGGCAGGCCGCAAATGGTAAGGAAGGATTTGAATAGTTGGGCAAAAACTGGATTGACATAGTTTAGTTAAAAATATGCCGGCCATGGCGAATAGAGGTTAGTATGTCAAACATTTTAGGATTACTTGATATCGGCAGGGGAGCGCTTCTTGCACATCAAAATGCGATAAGTATTACAGGGCATAATATTGCCAATGTAAATACTCCCGGGTATTCGCGTCAGCGTGTGAACCTGGCCACAAGCCTTGGATTGACAAGTGCGTCGGGTCAGATGGGAGCAGGGGTGAGGGTTTCGGATATTCAAAGGATTTACGATCAGTTTTTAGGCTCACAAATTAATACAGAGAGTTATAACCTGGGAAAATGGGAAGCGCAAAAAAGCTCACTTGAAAGAGTGGAAATCATCTTTGATGAAACCACCGGGTTTGGATTGAATCAGGCAATGGGCGATTTCTGGAACGCCTGGCAGGATCTGGCAAATAATCCGGAAGGGCATACAGAAAGGCAGGTGCTTGTAGCAAAAAGCGAGATCATGGCTGAGACCTTTAATAAAATATCGTCTGATTTAAACCAACAGCAAAACGATATAGACAGTAGCATTGAGGGAGCAGTAATCGAGATCAACACAATTGCCGGGCAGATCTCCGATCTTAACATCAAGATAAGCGATATTGAAAAAAGTGGCCAGAGCGCCAATGATCTCAGGGATGAGCGTGACTTACTGTTAAAAGAGCTTTCTTCAATGATAGATATCAGTTCTTTTGAAGGGGACGATGGGCAGGTTACTGTTTTAGTCGGTAACGGAAGACCCCTGGTGCAACCTCCATACTCTTTAAGTTTATCGACAGTTACCAATGCTTCCGGTCACGAAAATGTTGTATGGGTCGATCGTGACGGGAACAGCGTGGACATAACAAATGATATTTCCGGCGGAAAGCTAAAAGGCTGGCTTGAAGTAAGAGATGTTAAAATTGAAGATTATAAAACCAGGCTGGACGATTTGGCTTCGAGTATTATTACCGAAGTTAATAATCTTCATACAGCAGGATTTGATTTGAACGGAGCCGCAGGAGGAGCATTTTTCACCGGTACATCAGCCTCGGATATCGCAGTAGATACAAATATTATTAATGACGTAAATCTTATCGCAGCATCAGGAACCGGAGCACCGGGCGACAACAGCAACTCCATAGCCATTGTCAACCTCCAAAACGGCCTTTTAATGAGCGGGGGCACAGCCACCTACGATGATTTTTATAATTCCCTGGTAAGCGATGTCGGAATCGATACGCAGTCTGCCCAAATGAATTATGATCATCAAACAGCAATGGCATCAAGCCTGGATAATTACCGTGAATCAATTTCCGGGGTTAGTCTTGATGAAGAAATGGTAAATCTGGTTAAATTCCAGCATGCATACGATGCTGCCGCAAAACTGATCAGCGCTGTAGATGAAATGA
>JGI24724J26744_10002461_pt1 | contig 12340 bp, 11 predicted proteins | sample Cruoilmetagenom7_FD_26744 | JGI IMG/M metagenome (IMG submission 26744)
ATAGTCCCCCGACAGGAACGGCTCCAGCACATAGGACCGGCTGACTTTTTTTCTGTTTCCTTCAATCAACTCCGGCTGGGTCGTATGATAGTCAACGATGCCGAATTGCTCCAGCTTCTCACCAAAACCGGGAAGTTTGATATCATAGTCTTCATCCACACTGATACTGATAGTCAGGTTTAGACGTTCTGCAATACTTATTTCCTTTCGGTCCACGTCAAGGGTAACGGTCGCCGGACCCCTGTCAACTTCTTCGTGAATGCCCGGATCCTTTTCCTCTTTTGACGTGGCAGCCGAATCGTCCTTTTTACACGAAATCGACGACAGAACACAGAGCATTGTCAAAAAGACAATTGCGATCCTCAACCGGAAATCCCGTCCTTGAATCTGTTTCATTTTATTTAAAACAATCATATTTCAGAAATATGCATTTTCTGTATCTTAGGGTTCGCGCAAAGTTAAATTCACATTTTTGCGCGAACCCTTAGTGGCTCTGTGTGAGATAGCTCTTTTCGACCTTTGACCTTTAGACTCTTTTGACTGCTCACTGATTACTGCTCACTGACTCATCTTTTCCCGAAAAAGCAGAATGATGAATGACTACGTCATATTGTTCCTTGAGCCCGGCCAGCAGTTTCTGCTGAACTTCACGTTCTTTCTGGGACCTCAATGCAAGGAACACCTCGTTTTGCACCTCATCGAAGGTCTTTTGACGCTCCGGCTCACGCTCCAGGACCTTGATAATATGAATTCCCTCTTCTGTATCGACGTCTTCCTCAGACACCCTGCCCTCATCAGTAGAAAAAATCACACCCATGGCATCCTTCGAATTTCCGATACCGGGGATAGAACCGGATTCGTTTTTCTCTATCCACTCCGGCAGTTTGCCGCCCTTTTCCCGGGTCGACACGTCTCGAGACATATCAGCGGCGAGCTTGGCAAAGTCATCCCCGCTTTCCAGCTTTTTGCGAACATCTTGTGCTCCCTGTTTATTGTCCACAAGTATATGGCTGATTCTGGCCCGTTCCGGATGGACATACTCCTGTTTATTGGCCTCGAAATAGGTTTCGAGATCACCCGCCGTAATCTTTATCTCATCTGAAAATTCCTTCTCAATTACTTTACGGGCAAGGATGCTTCGCTCCATATCCTTCAGGGAAGTCCTGACCTCGGCATCATCCACTAGTCTTGATTCCCGCGCATTCCGATATAGCACCTCTTCCATCACATACTGGTTCAGAAAAAACCGGCGTTGATTGTCAGTAGAATACTGTTTCAGCAATTCTTCCTTTCTTTTGTTGACCTGCTCCTCTGGGAGATAAGTGGAGAACCGGGAAATCTGCATTTCGATAACGTGCTCTATCCTGCGGTCCAGATCGGATTTCATTATCTTTTGCGGTCCTATTTCGGCAACAACCCGATCGCCCTCTCCTACGGACTTATCCGCCTCCGTTTCAATGCCGGAACCAACGCGATCGGCCAGTTCATAACGCAGGGCCGCAAATTTCCCCATTGCTTCCAGGCACTCCTGGGTACGCCTTGCAATTTCCGCGGATATGTCATCCGGTTTTTCAAAGCTCTCGGAGCGATAGAAACTGTTAAGCGCCATGTCATATTGGTTTTCCATTTGGTACAGCTTTCCGATTCTATACCAGACCCTGGCGGCGCCTTCATCATCAGGCGATGCGGCCAAAAGATACTCCTTCCATGCTTCAGCGGAGGCGCGGTTCAGCCCTTGTTTCTCCAGCTTTAGAGCCAGGAGCTTCTGCTGTTTCACGGAAAGCACTGCGCCTTCAGGCCTTTTCTCCCTGCTGCCCTTTTGCTGCAATACAATACCAATGTTGGCCAAAACAGCAATCAACACGGCAAACATCAATACCATTACCCACTTTGATTGGGATTGAACCGCCGTTTGTTCACGGGTCGGAAGGTTGAATTCCAGTTTTTCTGTCATCGCTATCCTCACAAATTTTGATTTATTTCTGTGCCCTTCGTTCACGAGTCCTGAAAAATTTTACAAGATCAAAGACATAGTCCCTGCCCGTGTAGATCTCAATATGATCCACGTCCATGGACCGAAACAACCCTTTCAAACGGCTCTGCCGCGCGCTGCCAAGCGTTTCATACTGTTTTCTGAATGCAGCGCTTCCCGTATCAATCAGGAGAAGTTGCCCGGTTTCCGCATCTTCAAGCTGAATCAACCCTACATTCGGCATTTTTACTTCTCTGGGGTCTGTAATGGACACGGCAATAAGGTCATGCCGTTTTCCCAGCACACGCATCTGTTTTTCAAAGCCTCCCCCAACAAAATCCGAGACAAGAAATACCACACTCTTTTTGTTGGTTACTCGGCCCAGGTATTCAATGCCTGCCGAGATATCGGTCTGGGTTTGTCTTGGTTTAAAATTCAGAAGTTCCCGTATGAGTCTCAAGACATGGGTAGTCCCTTTTGCCGGCGGGATAAACATCTCCACCTGGTCGGTAAAGACGATCAATCCGACCTTGTCATTGTTCTTTATGGCAGAAAAGGCCAGTAGCGCGCAGACTTCGGCGGCAACTTCATTTTTTATCTGACGGGCGCTGCCAAAAGCGCCGGATGCCGAAAGGTCAACCAGGAACAGGACCGTCAACTCCCGCTCTTCCACAAACAGTTTGACATACGGCTCACCCATGCGGGCCGTTACGTTCCAGTCAATGGTACGGATCTCATCACCGATCTGATATTCCCGCACCTCTTCGAATTCCATCCCCCTGCCCTTGAAAACACTTTCGTATTCACCGGCCAGGGAATCGTTGACCGCCTTGCTGGTGTAAATCTGTATGTATCTGATTTTTTTTGCCAGTTCTTTGGGTATCATGGGACATCAACGGTTTGCAGGATCTGTTCGATAATGTCTTCGGACGTCTTTTCCTCGGCCTCTGCCTCATAGGTCAAAATAACGCGGTGCCGCAGCACGTTCATGGCAATGGCCTTTACATCCTGGGGTGTGACATACCCCCTGCCTTCAATCAACGCGTTTGCCTTTGATGCCATGGCCAGGAAAATAGAAGCGCGAGGAGAAGCGCCATAGCGGATAAACTGACCGATATCCAGTTTATAGACATCCGGATTTCGCGAGGCTTCCACAAGGCTTACGATATACTCCTCAATTTTTTCGTCCATGTATATCTCATCTGCCAACGTCCGCAGCCGCCTTACATCTTCCGGAGTGAGGATACGATCAACGTCCACAGCAGGTTTGGAGCAGGCCATTTTTTTCAGGATCTCATGTTCTTCGGCCCTTTGGGGATAGGAAATCCGAACCTTCAGCATGAAACGGTCTACCTGTGCCTCGGGCAGCGGATAAGTGCCTTCCTGTTCAATGGGATTCTGGGTCGCCATTACCAGAAAAGGGTCATCCAGGGTGTAGCTCTCATCACCGATGGTTACCTGCCTTTCCTGCATGGCCTCAAGCAAGGCGCTCTGCACCTTTGCCGGCGCGCGGTTGATCTCATCCGCAAGAATGATGTTGGCAAATATGGGGCCCTTTTTTGTTGTGAATTCACCGGATTTTGGATTGTAGATAAGGGTTCCGATCACATCAGCAGGCAGCAGGTCCGGCGTAAACTGAATCCGTTGAAATGAGGCCTGAAGCATCCTGGAAAGGGTCGTGACAGAAAGGGTCTTAGCCAGGCCGGGCACGCCTTCTATAAGGACATGGCTGTTGCAGAGCAGCGCGGTTATGAGGCTGTCAATCAGTTCTTCCTGCCCCACAATCACCTTGTGCATCTCGGTCCTTATCCGGTTTATGATTGAACTTTCCTTTTCAACCTGTTCGCCGATCTGTTTGACATCTACTGTCATAATCAAGCCTCCTTAATGCCATTTTCTTAAGTAAACCCCAACGTTGGGGTAAAGATTGAAATGGTTTTGTCTTTCCAAAATAAATGCATTCCTGTTTTTTTGCCAAATATAAAAAAGGAACCTTAAATTAAGATTAACCGCAGATTAAAATATTCTAATGAAGAGCCAAAATTGGCTCCAGAAATTTTTTTAGTGGAAGAATATACGGTTACAGGACTTTTGTGTCAATGGAAAGTCATGGACACAAAACACAATGGGGACAGATGATCAAAGGTCTCGGCTCATCTGCTAAAAAATCCGGGCAGAGAATTTTCCCTGCCCGGACAACATGAGTATATCACATCAATACATATCATCAGTGGGCATGTCAGGTACCATGCCCGCGTCTTTTGCTTCCGGTTTTTCTGCAACCATTGCCTCAGTGGTCAGGAGTAGTCCGGCAACAGAGGCGGCATTCTGCAGGGCAAACCGGGTCACCTTGGTTGGATCAATGACACCGGCCTCAAGGAGATCCTCGTATTTATCGCTTTCGGCATTATAACCAAAGCTTCCCTTACCCTCTTTTACGCGCTGAATCACAACCGACCCTTCGACACCGGCATTTTCGGCAATCTGCCTGGCAGGCTCTTCAAGAGCTCGCTTGACAAGATTGGCTCCCATCTGTATCTCACCCGGGAACTTCGTTTTTTCAAGTGCCTCTATGGCTCGGACAACGGCAACGCCACCCCCGGGGACAATGCCTTCTTCAACTGCTGCACGGGTAGCATTAAGGGCATCTTCAACCCGGTCCTTCTTCTCCTTCATTTCGGTCTCTGTGGCTGCTCCCACACTGATTACGGCAACACCACCGATCAATTTTGCCAGCCGCTCCTGAAGCTTTTCTCTGTCCCAATCACTGGTGGTATCCTCAATCTGCACGCGTATCTGTTTGACGCGTCCTTCCAGGGCCTCTCGGCTGCCACCACCGTCAACTATGGTTGTGTTGTCTTTGTCCAGGGAAACCCTTTTTGCGGTCCCCAGGTCATTCAGGGTGATATTTTCCAGCTTTATACCCAGATCTTCACTAATGGCCTGTCCACCTGTCAGAATGGCGATATCCTCAAGCATGGCCTTGCGCCTGTCACCAAAGCCGGGGGCCTTGACTGCCGCACATTTCAGGGTCCCGCGCAGTTTATTGACCACTAATGCAGCCAGCGCTTCACCCTCCACATCCTCGGCAATAATCAAAAGGGGCCTGCCCATCTTTGCAATCTGCTCCAGGATAGGAACCAGTTCCTGCATGTTGCTGATCTTACCCTCATTCAACAGCAGATAAGGTTCATCCAGATGCGCCTCCATTTTTTCAGCGTCAGTGACGAAATACGGGCTGAGATAACCTCTGTCAAACTGCATGCCCTCCACAATATCGAGAGAGGTTTCCATGCCTTTGGCTTCTTCAACCGTAATCACGCCTTCTTTTCCGACCTTTTCCATGGCCTCGGAGATGACCCCGCCGATGGTGGTGTCGTTATTGGCAGAAATTGTACCCACCTGGGCGATCTCCTTTTTGTCTTTGGTCGGCTTGGAAATCTTCCGCAATTCCTCGACTACAATATCAACGGCCTTGTCAATCCCCCGTTTAATGGCCATTGGATTGGAACCGGCGGCCACCAGCTTCGAACCCTCCCGGTAGATAGCCTGGGCAAGTATTGTCGCTGTGGTCGTACCGTCCCCTGCCACGTCGGAGGTCTTGGAGGCAACCTCTTTGACCATCTGCGCGCCCATGTTTTCAAATTTGTCTTCCAGATCGATCTCTTTGGCGACGGTTACCCCGTCCTTCGTGATTTTGGGGGAACCAAAAGCCTTGTCAATCAGCACATTCCGGCCCTTTGGACCCAGTGTGACCTTCACAGCATTCGCCAGGGTGTCAACGCCTTTCATCATCTTTTCTCTGGCCTTAGTGCTGTAATTAATCTCTTTTCCTGCCATGTTTAATCCCTCCTGAACGATTATCCCACGATACCGAGGATATCATCTTCCTGCATGATCAAGTGCTCTACGCCGTCTATTTTGATTTCATTGCCCGCATATTTCCCGAAAAGCACAAGGTCCCCTGCTTTAACATCCAGGGCGTTCCGTTCACCCTTCTCGTTCACCCTTCCCGGGCCAACGGCCACTATTTTGCCTTCCTGTGGTTTTTCCTTTGCCGTATCCGGAATAATAATCCCGCCGGGAGTCTTTTCTTCCTCATCAATCCTTAGAACCAGTATCCTGTCACCCAATGGTCTAATTTCCATCCCTCAAACCTCCTTGTAAGATTATTCTGAGACAATGCATGCCTTTTCCCTGCCCAAACCAGCCAGGCATCCAAAACAAAAAATAGATATTGCATAACTGTTTGATATTGTTGTCTTAAAAGATCGGATAGAATATAAACACGGCTTGCAGCGTTGTCAAGGTCATTTTCATTTCTTTTCTCCAATAGCAGGTCAATAATAAATGGCTTCAAATTATCGTCTCCTTCTGGTATAGTAGAGCATTCTATGAATCAATCTCACTTTTTCTTTAACAGGAGATATATGCCGTATAAAAAACGATCGTTAGTCTCTATATGTAGAATTGCACTGGGCACACTTTTTCTTGTAGTGGTTTGCCTTTGTCCTGCTTTTCCGACCCCTGCAGATCTTCCCCTGCTGAGAGAACATATTACAGCGTATAACCTTGAACAACACAAAACCAGCCTGTCAGACCAGTCATACCGAGGAGAGGAAGGGATATTGAGGATAAAACCGGAGATCGGACGGTCTTTTGGCTTCAATGTCCTCATAAATCAGGATTATATCAAGGCCACTGAATTATACGGAGAAGCCGAGGACCTCTTTGAAAAGGCCGTCGAAGCGATGACCACCTGCGAGGAAGAGCATTACCCCGGAGAGCACGTGAATAAGGTAGCTGAATTGGCTGTTCGGCACAACCAGGCTATTGCACTCGCCTGGGAGCATATGATGTCTTACCGATCAAAGCTGACAGCGGAAATTGATGACAGGCTGAATGCGGACAACAGTTTTTGTCTGATGGAAAAACTGCTGGCGGAAAACGTGGAGAGGACCTCATATAATCTGAGGGACACCCTGGGGAGTTTTTACAACCGATGTCAGGGCCTTGATGAGGACGCCGCTCTAAATCTTGAAAACATCAAGTTCGTCAATTATGTTTTCCATAAATTTACAGAAAATGCCGCAGCAGAAACCAAAACCCGATTCGACCTCGACATAAGCAACAGGAAGGATGATTCAGATTCGGGGTCCGCGTGGAAAATCGCCTTAGGCAAATCAAGTTCCCGATTTTCCTCAGTCCTTGAAGCCGTATTTGAAAAACATCAAAAGACCGGCTACCCTGTTGACGAGCTGTTGTTTCTTGCCTTGATTTGGCAGGAATCAGACTATGACTCCCGCAATGTGTCTTATGTCGGGGCCGCCGGACTGACCCAGATCATGCCAACTACCGCAAAAGGCCTTGGGATGAAGAACATTTTTGCGCCCCCGTATTTTAAGGAGGCAGGCTCTCTTTTGGGGCGCGAACGCAGACTGAAGCACAAGGCAAAAAATCTGCTTCGGGAGATGACGGAAGAAAACAGTCTGGTGCATGCAAAACAGGCCAGAAATCTGACGCAGGGATCTCTGGATTGCAGAAAAAAACGGAAAGAACTCTTTGTCCGCTACAGGCAGGAACTGTTAAAAGCCGGAACAGATGATCGCCTGGACCCCCATAAGGCGCTTGAGTTCGGCCTCAAGTATTTCTCACAGATGATGAAAATTCAAAAAGGAGACGCCAGTCTGGCGCTGGCCTCTTATAATGCCGGGCCTCACAGGGTCAAGCAATATAATGGCATTCCCCCGTTCGAAGAGACCATAAACTTTCGAAACAGGGTGTTAAATTATTATCGGTTTTATCAGTCAAGAGTCAAAAACCACCTTTCAGAGCAAGCGGCAACCCGCTGAGCAGAAACCCTCTTGAGAAACTGGCGTGCCCGCTCGCAATGATAGTTGACATTATCAAAAAATTTATGGAGATAGATTATGGACTCAAAAGTTTTGGGAAAAAGCAATTTTGAAGATATCAGTCTTTTAAAACGCGGAAAGGTAAGAGACGTTTATGAAATTGACGAGAAACTGCTGATTGTAGCAAGCGATCGGATTTCAGCTTTTGACGTGGTCATGGACGACCCAATCCCAGACAAGGGCAAGATCCTGACCGGCATTTCCCTGTTCTGGTTCGACAAACTGGCCCTGATTGTTGAGAATCATTTGTTAAGTACCGACCCTGCGACGTATCCTGAAGCCTGCCACAAATACACCGGACAGCTTAGCGGGCGCAGCATGCTTGTTAAGAAAACTGATCCGCTACCTGTGGAATGCATTGTCAGAGGTTATCTGTCCGGTTCCGGCTGGAAGGAATATCTTTCAAACGGGAGCATATGCGGGATCCCTCTTCCCAACGGGCTGAAGGAGTCTGAAAAGCTGCCGGAGCCCATTTTCACACCTTCTACAAAGGCCGAAGACGGCATGCATGACGAGAATATCTCCTTTGAGAAAGCAGCAGATATTGTGGGCCAGGAAATCGCCGACCAGGTCAAGGATTTAAGCCTTCAAATATATGAATTCGGCAGGAAACTCGCTGACGAAAAAGGAATCATCGTTGCCGATACCAAGTTCGAGTTTGGAATTAAGGACGGCCGGTTGATCCTTATAGATGAAGTGCTGACACCGGATTCCTCAAGGTTCTGGCCCCAGGACGAATACAGCGCCGGCGGTCCACAGAAGAGCTTTGACAAGCAGTTCCTGCGAGATTATCTCATTGAGATCAATTGGCCTAAACAGCCGCCACCCCCCCAACTCCCGAGGGAGGTTATTGAAAAAACTAGGGATAAGTACCTGGAAGCCCTTAAACGGCTTACTGGGTCTGGGCTGGAAGGGTAATCTTCATGAAACACATTATCTGTTTTATTGATGATTCCGAATTCGAACATGATCTTGTCCGGCATGAAATTGCCCCCCATGTTCCTGATATGGAGTTCATCCAGGCCTATACCTTTGATGAAACAAGAAATCAACTGGGGCCCAAAACACCCGCGCTTTTTCTCCTCGACCTCTGGGGACAGGATGAAAGCGTGACAGAGCCTTACCTTTCCCCAAGAAATGAAATCGAACAAAAGATTGCCGACTTCCCGACCCTGGACAATGTCTATGGTGGCCTGGATAATTTCAAAGGCGATGTCAGCAACGAATTCCTTAAAAGGCTCTTTTCCATTGTTGACTGCTGGCGCTCCCTGTTCGAGGAAATTTGCTCCCGAATCGGGCAGAACGGAAAGTACGGACTTTCAAATCTTAAGATGGTAAGGGAGTATTTCCCCGGTACCCCCGCTGTTTTTTATACAAGAAAATCTCTGATCAATGATGCTGTGGCCATGTTTAAGGCCGGAGCGGATGGCCTGTTTATTAAGCCCACCGGAAAAAATGATGCTGAAACACGCCGTCTCACCAGAACGTATGCCCCCGAACTTGCGGGGGAACTGAGGAAGTATCTAGAATAAAAAAGGCAGGCCCAAACCGCCAATCCCGGATACCCTCCTGACAAAGAAAAGTACTCGCATTCCAAATGAATTTTCTCAACTTCCTGTCACGTCAATGGATTTTTTGGTCTTGACCATACCGAATGCAGAATCCCGGTCATAAAAACCTGCTTCTGCCTGCCTTGACAAAGCTTTTTCAGATGCTTAACATTTTCCCGAATACACGAATACGAATACGAATACGAATACAAAAAAAACATGAAATCGCTGACATAGGAGTTAAGTGTGGTTCAGGTCAAAATTCCAGAAGAAGAGAAAGTCGAAGATCACACAAAGGGCGATCCCAAGGGGGCGCCTGAAGAACAGGCCGAAGCAAATGGCAAAAAAATAGAACAGGAAAAAAAAGAAATCCCTCTTGAGGAAATGAAAAAAGCGGAATTAATTGAGAAGATAAAAGAGATTCAGGAATCCGCAGATAAAAATTATGATCTTTTCATGCGCTCTGTGGCGGAATTTGAAAATTCTAAGAAAAGGTTCCAAAAAGAAAAAAGTGACCTGATAAAGTTTTCAAACGAGTCACTGATAAAGCAATTGCTCCTTGTGATAGACAATCTGGAAAAGGCCATCTCAGCTTCACAGAATGAAAACTCAGTTGAGGCGGTAAGGGAAGGTATCGAACTGACCCTAAAAGGACTGGCAGACACCCTGGAGAGATCAGGACTGGCTCAGGTTGAGGCTGAAGGGAAACCCTTTGACCCCAATTTTCATGAGGCCATTTCAGAAATGGAAGATAACAAAGTGGAACCAGGGGCGGTCGTTCAGGTACTTCAAAAGGGTTACACCCTGAATGAGAGACTGATTAGACCGGCAATGGTTGTGGTAAGCAAAAGCAATGCCTGAAATCAAATGGGGAAGAGTTCAACCCTGAATAGACGTAATAGATTTCAGAAAAATTAAAGATGTGTGGAGTCAAGGAGAGAATACATGGGAAAAATAATCGGCATTGACCTCGGTACAACCAATTCATGTGTTGCTGTGATGGAGGGTGGAGACCCTGTTGTGATCGCGAATGCAGAGGGAAGCAGAACAACCCCTTCTATGGTGGCCTTTACTGAAGGCGGAGAAAGACTTGTCGGCCAGACTGCCAAAAGACAGGCGGTAACCAATCCGGAAAATACTGTGTTTGGTGTCAAAAGACTTATCGGCAGGAAATACAGTTCGCCCGAGGTTCAAAATGACATCAAAGTCCTTCCTTATAAAATCTCACAGGCATCAAACGCCGATGCCCATGTTACCATCAGGGGAAAAGAATACAGCCCCGCGGAGATATCTGCCATAATCCTCCAGAAAATGAGAGAGACTGCGGAAGAGTATCTTGGGGAAAAAATTACCGAGGCAGTAGTTACGGTCCCCGCGTATTTCAATGACAGCCAGAGGCAGGCCACCAAGGATGCCGGACGGATTGCCGGCTTAAAGGTGGAAAGGATCATAAATGAGCCCACGGCAGCATCCCTTGCGTTTGGAATGGACAAAAAGGGCGACCGAAAGATTGCCGTCTTTGACCTGGGGGGCGGGACCTTTGACATATCCGTCCTGGAAATAGGTGAAGGCGTTTTTGAGGTGAAGTCGACCAACGGCGATACCCACCTGGGCGGCGAGGATTTTGACCTCAGGATTGTTGACTACCTGGCTGATGAATTCAAAAAAGATCAGGGCATCGATCTCCGCAACGACAAAATGGCCCTCCAGAGGCTGAAAGAAGGCGCGGAAAAGGCCAAGATAGAATTGTCTGGGTCGACGGAGACAGATGTCAATCTGCCTTTTGTTACGGCCGACGCCAGTGGGCCGAAGCACCTGAACATCAAGTTGACACGCGCCAAGCTGGAAGCGCTTGTTGATGATCTCATCGACAAGGTGGTAGGGCCGTGCAACATGGCATTAAGGGATTCCGGATTCAGCACCAATGAAATTGATGAAATTGTCCTGGTTGGCGGGATGACCCGAATGCCCAAAGTTCAGGAAAAGGTCAAGAAAGTGTTCGGCAAAGAGCCGAGCAAAGGCGTGAATCCCGATGAGGTCGTGGCAATCGGCGCCGCCATTCAAGGCGGGGTATTAAAAGGGGATGTCAAGGACGTGCTCCTTCTGGATGTCACACCCTTGTCTCTGGGCATCGAAACCCTCGGAAGCGTATTCACAAAACTGATAGAAAAGAATACGACCATACCCACAAAGAAAAGCCAGATCTTTTCAACTGCGGCCGACAACCAGCCGGCGGTTGAAATCCATGTACTCCAGGGCGAGCGCGAAATGGCCGCCAACAACAAGACTCTTGGACGGTTCCAATTGGTGGGTCTCCCGCCTGCCCCCAGGGGAGTCCCGCAGATTGAGGTGGCTTTTGATATTGATGCCAATGGGATCGTGCACGTTTCTGCAAAGGACATGGGTACCGGCAAAGAGCAGTCAATCGAGATTACCGCTTCAAGCGGTTTGAGCGAAGAAGAGATTGAACAGCTTGTTAAGGATGCAGAAATGCATGCAGAGGAAGATAAGAGCAAGCGCGAACTCATAGACGCCCGAAACATGGCCGACTCACTTATATATAATTCGGAAAAATCCATCAAAGAGGCCGGAGACAAACTGGATGATGCGGCGAAAGCGGACATCAATAGTGCCATTGAGAATCTGAAAAAGGCCATGGAAGGAGACAATTCGGAAGAGATAAAGAGACTTACCGAGGAATTGACACAGGCGTCCCACAAACTTGCAGAAATCATGTACCAGCAGGCAAGCCAGCAACAGGAGCAGGCGGGGGGGGCCGGGCCTGAACCGGATGCAGGCGGGCCAGAAAATGAAGATGTCGTGGACGCAGACTTTGAGGAAGTCAAGAAGTGATTATGATTAAACCCTATTGGAAAAAGGCTATTCCCGCCGTTATGGCGGGGGGG
>JGI24724J26744_10002465_pt1 | contig 12334 bp, 12 predicted proteins | sample Cruoilmetagenom7_FD_26744 | JGI IMG/M metagenome (IMG submission 26744)
TAAAAGTCCGATGAGTATTTTTGTTGGTATTATTATAAAAATGAAACCAACGTTTGTGATTTCAAAGATTATTTTTATTGTTTGCACTCTTCTAATTGGTTCTTGCCAATCAGTTGGTGAAAATATTTCCAATACTCCTTCACCGACTTCCTTCAACAAACTGGCAACTCCGGACCAGATCAATGATGAAGAAATTCAAGAAGATAGTATTGGCGAATTGCTGAGTGAAAAGATCCCGCATGGGTTGAAATTGGAATTTTGGCACCCTTGGGCAGGTGAGACTGCGGAAATAGTTGAGGAGTTGGTTGATAATTTTAACCAGGAAAATGCCTGGTCAACTACGATAATTAGCATTTCTCACGCTGACAAGGATGTGTTTGTAGAAGATCTCACAGAAGCATTTATTAATAAAGAACAAATGCCAGATCTAATTGTATCCACCAGTCAAAGTCTGCGTACCTGGTATTCTGAAGGGTACCCAATAAAAGAGATGGATTTGTTTATTAAATTAGATAGTGAGGGTTCCACAGAAATGATCTTGCCAGAGATTTTTCCAGCTTTCTGGAATATTGATGTGGTTGATGAAAAAAGATTGGGGGTTCCAGCATACCAGAGCGGACAATTTCTTTTCTATAATCAAACCTGGGGATATGATATGGGCTTTGAAGATTTTCCCGGGACTATCGAAGCATTTTCAGAGCAAGCTTGTACTGCTGCAAAGAGCAACCTTTATGACACGATCACAGAAAACAATGGCACAGGCGGTTGGATATTCAATAGTGAGAGCTTGCCTCTTTTATCATGGCTGCGAGTTTTTGGTGGTGGGGATCTGATCAACTCACGTTCCCAGCCGATTTTTACGCAAACTGAGAATGTTAATGCTTTTACCTTTCTTTATGATCTGTATAGGGATGATTGTGCATGGACCGGNCGGATTTCAGAACCCTATTCTTATTTTTCAAACAGAATGGCGATTTTTTACAGCGGACAAATGGAAGACATTATCAAGCAAATCAATTTCGATGATGAAAGTGAAAATAATGATACTTGGATGCTCATACCGTATCCCTCAGCTTTCGGAAAACCGATTGTTATGGTTAAAGGATTGTCATACGCGATTATCACAGAGGATGAAGGGCGGTCAATTGCCGCATGGGANTTTATTAAATGGATGTTGGCGNCTGAGAACCAAGCATTGTTCGTGGAAAAAACGGGTACGTTTCCATTGTCTGCTGAGGTGATTGAACGAATGGATGTTGAAGCAGAAATTTACCCTATTTGGAAGGATAGTTTGCAATATTTACCATATGCACAGGCAGAGCCATCCTATAGAGCATGGTATGTGATAGAAAAAGTATTGGAGGATGTTGGTTGGCAGTTAACCCAGTATACGATGCGGTCAGAGAATATCCAAACCATTTTGTCGGATGCGGAAGATATGATCAGAGTGTTTGAATAATACTATGGGAAAGGAAATGATAATAGAACCAATTATTATTTATACAGACGGAAGCTGTAACTCGAATCCGGGGCCAGGCGGTTGGGCAGCCTTGATAATCATGGGTGGTGAAGAGAAAATGTTGTGTGGTTCTGCGGCGGCATCCACAAACAACCGTATGGAATTGAAAGCGGCGATCGAGGCATTGAAAAGCATTGCAGCTAGGAATCCGATTATCCTCTATACAGACTCCCAGTATTTGAAAAAAGGAGTTATGGAATGGATGGAAAACTGGAAATCNCGTAATTGGAAGCGAAAGGGAGGAAAGCTTGCCAACGTAGATCTATGGAAAGAATTATCTAAGGAAAATGAGAGGCACAGCATNGAGTGGCGGTGGGTTAAAGCTCACGCGGGTCANAAGTATAACGAACGGGTTGATCGGAAGGCAAGGCAATTAGCATTTTCTGTAAGAAAAAAGAGATAGGTTTTTAATCCTATCTCTATAAGAGGCGACGACGGGATTTGAACCCGTGATCAGGGTTTTGCAGACCCATGCCTTCCCACTTGGCCACGTCGCCACAAGATGATAGATATTATAAAAGGCGTTAAACTCTTTGTCAAATATCTTGTTGAATGGATAAAAAAAAGCCTTGCGGCATTTTCAGAGCGGGCGACGAGGCTCGAACTCGTAACCTTTTCCTTGGCAAGGAAATGTTCTACCAATTGAACTACGCCCGCAATCAAATTAGATTATATGTGATTTTAAAATATTGTCAACAGAAAAAGGTTAATCGTTGTTTTTTTCTTCCTGGATTTCTCTTACCTTGACGATAATCTTTTCCACTAATTCTTTTTCACCAACACCCGTGATCAACGGGATTGCGCTGAAGATAGGTTTGTCAGTTTTAACAGTAACCTGAGCATTACTGACTACTATATCATAGGCAGTAATTTTTCCTGGCAGTTCGTTGTTTCCACAACCGTCAATATGGGTAAATAATTTTTCTTTTTCGAGATACTCACGAAGTTTATACGCTGCGTGCATCGCCATCGCAACACCTGAACCACAAACAACAACAATTTTTACCTTATACATTGGTCACCTCTATGAATTTGTTTTTAGAATTGCATTAAGATTTATTATATTAGTTTTTGAGAAATTGTAAACTCCTCCCTGCAAGTGTCATTTGTTTGCCAAAGTTTGGATATGGTTAATCATGATGCTTTTTATTTCTAACTTTGTTTTTGCAAGCCCCATATTTTTCAGGGCTTCATCATCTTCTAATATGAAGATCACTTTACGAAGGGTGCTTACTACCAATTTTGGATCATGAATTGCCAACATCAAGATAATATCAACTTTGACCTTCGTGTCCGGCATCCCCATCCCATTGAAAAGAACCGGATCATCAAGTGTTGCGATCGCAACGGCAGGTTTTAAAACATGCTCGGTGTCAGTATGGGGAATAGCGACACCGGTTACCCGGGCTTGCAGACCGGTTGGATATTCAATTTCTCTGTCCAGCACGGCCTGAGTGTACGTATCTTTTACATATCCGTATTTAAACAACATACTTCCTAATTTTCGAATGATCTCTTCCCGTGAAGTTGCTTTTTCTTTAACCAGTATCAAGTGTTCTTCAATTGAAAGCTCATCCTGGTTNATATTCTCATNGTTGAAATTTATGTTTCCCATTNTCTGTTTATCACCTTTTTCATCTTGCTAATATTTTTTTCGATCGCCCCCCCAGAAAATATCCCACGTCCTGAAACAACAATATCTGCCCCAACNGNAATTGCGTCAAGTATGTTTTCANCNGTGATTCCTCCATCTACTTCCCATAGCACTTCTTCAATTCCATTTTGTTTTTTTCCACTCCTCACTTTTTCAAGAACAGTTGGAAGATAGGTGCAACCGTTGATTTCCGGTTCTGTAGTGAGGATTAAAATGAATGAAAGAAAAGGAAGATAGTGTTGAAGAGTAGGGAGTGATGTTTTGGGGTTAAATGCTAGACCAGCTTGCATACCTGATTTGTGGATCAGACCAAGCGTGCGGCGGGGGTATGGACAAGCTTCAAAATGGATTGAAACCATATCGGCACCCATTTTTGCCAAAATGGGTATCAACCATTCTGGTTCCCTGGTCATGAGATGTACATCGAAAGGGAGATCGGTTAGCGGGCGCAATTCTTTGATTATCTTTGTGCCGATTGTCATTTCCGGGACAAAACTACCGTCCTCAATATCAAAATGAATGATGTCTGCACCTGCGTTTTCCAGAGTCCTGATCGTGTCAGCGAGATTTACCAGGGGACCGGATGCGATAGACGGAGCAATCTTTAACATTGTTTTTGAAAGCAAGAATCTATCATTTATTCCTGTCCGCGGTGAAGGTTAAGTGAATGGTCAAATTTACTGACGAATGCATTGAGAGCTTTTATGCCTGCTTCGATATCATTGATATCCGCTGTCTCGATAGGTGAGTGCGAATAACGCATTGGAATAGCAAAATGGGCCATTGCAGTTCCCTGAGTACCTGCCATTACTGTAAATGCATCATCTGTGATCACGCCAATAACGATATCTCGTTGCCAAGGTATCCCCATTTCATCAAGGGTATTTTCCATGAACATTCGCAGCTGTGGGCTGGGGATAATCCCAGCGAGAGTTCCCCTCCCATGAAAATTCATCTGGGTGATTGCGGGACCTTTTCCAAGGGCAAGGTTATATTTATAGTTAAGATCAGGGGTATCACAGGCGATGGTAATGTCCAGGCAAATAGAGGCNTCTGGTTCAAGGCGATAGAAGGCAGGCATCACACCGCGAATGTTGAACTCTTCCTGTACAGACGAAACAATATACACGTTGCCCGCAGGAGGGTTTTCTTTTAAATGTTCCGCCAGCGCGATTAGCATCAGGCACCCAATTCGATTGTCAAGTGTTTTACTGGTGATGAGGTTATCAGTTAAATGTCGGAATGTGTGTTTGTAGGTTACAGCGCTTCCGATATTTATTCCTTGGCTTATTACATCTTCATAAGAGGATGCTCCAATATCAATGTACATGGTTTCATGTGAAGGTACTGTTCGCTTGGCTTCTGGTGGTGTAAGGTGGTGAGCATAGGTTCCCACGAATCCACTCTCAGATTTCTTGCCGTCTGTTGTATGTATATCAAACCATTGTCCCATGAGAGTTTTTTCAGGGACTCCACCGATACGATTGAAACGGAGAAATCCGTTTTTCTCTATCTTGCTGATCATTAAACCTAATTCATCCATATGGGCGAAAACCAACAGGCTTGGTTCATTTTTATCACGTCCTTTGAATGTGGCTGTTACATTGCCTATGTTATCCACTTCAATATCATCAGCGAATGGTTTCAATCTTTTGACCATTTCTCGGATCATATTGTCTTCAAGACCGGATAGGGCTGTAATAGATGTCAGGTGCTCAAGTTCTTTAGAAATGCTTTCCATTTTGACTCCTTAATAAATAACTTATCCTACGTGCAATCTTCCTCCATCGGCGACTATGATCTCACCAACGATAAAACTTGATAATTCTGAGCAAAGAAATAAGACAATATTTGCTATATCTTTTGGATAACCAATCCGTCTGATTGGCATTTGAGGAGTGTAATGTGCGATCATCTCTTCTTCGCTTGAATAGCGTGTCATGATCATATCACTCATAATTACTGCTGGCATAACTGCATTAACTAATATTCCTAATGAAGCATAGGTTTTTGCCAGATAGCGGGTTAATGAATACGCACCTCCTTTTGTTGCAACATACTGTGGAATGCCAGTCCCACCTGAAAAAACACATGTTGAGGTGATATTGATTATCCGTCCACCGCCCTGTTTTTCCATGGGATCTTTGACGGCTTCTGAACAATTGTGAAGCCCTTTGACATGGATAGCGTAACTTTTGTCCCAATCAGCAATAATCCCCGCATTGTTTACCAGGATATCAACACGGGAGAATTGGTCGAGTACTTCACTAACCATTTCTCTCGTATTTTCTTCGATAGAAATATCTTTCTTAATGTAATAGGGTTCTTTNCCAAACTGAGAGATCTCGTTGATAACTGGTGTGATTTTTTCCACTGAAACTATGTCATCAATCACTACCTGTGCACCAGCCAGCGTTAATAGTTTTGCGGTTGCTTTTCCGATCCCCTTTGCAGCGCCGGTGATAATTGCTACTTGATTACTTAGATCAATTGTATAGGTCATAAGGTTTCCTTAATCAAATTCCACCACACATTTTAAACTTTGTTGTCGGCTGGCAGTCTGTAAAATCGCGTCAGAGAGATTTTCTAGGGGATAGCGGTGGCTGATTAGTTTTTTTGCTGAAACATCCCCGCTCGCGATCAAGTCCAATGCCATCCTTGTGTCAAGGTGATCTGCCGAATAAGTAGATGTAATTGTGATCTCATTAAAAAATATATAGGAGGGATAAACTTTGATAAATTTGTCTGGGTGAGGCGTGGCAAAGAAAAGAACTGTTCCACCTTTATTTGCCAAGCGCAAACCAAGATTCATCGCGCTGATATCTTTTGCGGCAATGATCACCTTATCAGCTCCGTTTGATTTAAGTAAATCCTGCAATCTGACAGCTTCCTCATCAGGATCTTTATGGGGAATTAACACTGTGGTTGCACCAAAATCTTTGGCTTTTTCAATTCGCCAGTCAAGTATTTCATATACGATTAATTTACGCACACCCCAATAGAGCAAACTCTGGATGAACATCAACCCCATTGCGCCAGTTCCAATAAGGGCAACAGAATCACNCGCTTGAATACCCGCTTTTTTNATGGCATGGATAACGCACGCCAGAGGTTCGATCAATGTGCCCTCTTCGAAGCTTACGTGATCAGGAAGAAGGTGTGTATCCCTTTCCGCATGAATTGCAGAAGCAATAAAATATTCGGAAAAACCACCGGGATGGATGTGTGTTTTCCTAAACAAAGAGCACATAGTGAAATTACCTTGACGGCAGTGTTCGCATATCAGGCAGGGTACATGGTGATGCACGGCAACACGGTCCCCGTGTTTAAACAGATTGACTCCTGTACCAATTTCTTCAATAATTCCAGATGGTTCATGACCAAGTGTAAGTGGTGCACGTGGAGATAAGTACCATTCCATTGTGTCTGCAACACAAACACCGCATGCTTTCGTTTTAACTAATATTTCCCCATGATTTGGTTTGGGAATCGGACGATCTTCAATTCGAACATCACGATTGTTATGATAAACGGCTACTTTCATTAATCACCTGATTTCATACTACTGCCGCCGTATGATTTTCCTGAAACGGCGGCAGTTCTTAGTATAAACGAGTTTGGACTTATGTTATGCCAAACCTTCTTTCAACTATTAGGCAAACAGTTTCCCGATTTGGAACAATAATGCGGAAACCCAGTTTCCGGCTGACAAACCTGTGATGTCTACTACACCTTCAGGGATTGCGTAACCGATCGACACTGCCATTTCGGTTAATGATGAACCGAAGGAAGTGCAAGCCCAAAGCACAACGGCGAAGATCACTGTTCCAGAAACTATTGAGCGGAACAGGTTGCCTTTTGACATGAAGGGAACCATTGAAACAAAGTAGAAGGTTGCTGCGAGGTCGCCAAATGGCAGCACCCGGTTACCTGGCAGAATCAATGCCAAGCCAAGAACGATGGGAATCATGATGATGCCGGCAGCTACTGTGATCGGATGACCAATCAGAACGGCGGAATCAAGGCCAATGTAGAATTCGCGGCCAGCAAAGTTCTTTTCCATGAAAATCTTAGCAGATTCGGCAATGGGAGTGAGGGCTTCCATAAAGAAACCGATGATCTTTGGTATCAAGATCATGGCGGTACCAATGGTGACACCAAGAGTGAATAACGCTACTGGATCTTTCCAAAGGCCACCGAAAAGACCAACACCAATTCCCAGGAAAACACCTAAGAACAGCGGCTCACCAAAGATACCCCATTTTTCACGAATGTTGGCTTCATCCCAATGAATATCCTTCACGAAGGGAATACGATCCAAAACCCAGTTTGTGGCATAGATAATTGGAACGCTTGTTACTGCCCAACCATGAGGAATGCTGATGCCAGGCAGGTTGTAAAACTCCTGAACCTGTTTCGCGGTTTTGTCAGCGACAAACAGCTCGTATACGGTATGGATAGCAGCGGCAGTCATTGCCCACACCATGTTGCCACCGGATGCAATGTATGCAACGGAAGCGGTGAATGCCTGATTCCAGAAGTTCCAGATATCAACATTCAATGTTTTGGTTAGTTTGAGTGCCAGCATGACAATATTAGTTAAAAGACAAACAAAAATAACCAATGAACCAGCTTTGGTGCCCCAGGCAATAGCTCCAGCTACACCCCACCCGACATCAAAGATATCGAGATTTGATCCGGTGTTTTCAACCATTACATTCACAACTGGAACCATTTGACCAATCAACAAACCAATCACCAGGTTCAATGCAATGAAACCGGCACCGAGTGTGAGGCCAGCGCGCAGAGCTTTGCTGAACTTTTGGCCGAAAACCAAACCCAGAATAGTGATGATGATTGGCAGCAATAATGATACGCCCAAGCCTGTAAAGAAATTACTAACTTGACCAATTACTTCAATAATATTCACTTTAAAGTCTCCTTATTCTAACAATTGATTTAATTTTAATATTTCTGAAATTAGTTTTTATATTTTGTTATGACACCTCCTTTTCATGATTAATTCAATAAACTATGCAATAATTAAACTGATATCTTCATTTTCACAACAGGAGAGAAGATCCTGTGTTATGCTGTTATCTGTGATCACTATATCCACTTCTTTAACATCAGCAACTTTCGCGAAACTGGTTTTTCCGAATTTTGATGCATCCGCAAGCAAAATCACTTGAGCCGCGGCTGCGATCATCGCCTGTTTAATAGGTACTTCTTCAATATTTACGTTTCCAATAGTGCCATCTTTGTGAATGGTGTCCCCACCGATAAAAGATTTATCTACCTTTAGGTTGCGGATAAAATCGACCACTTGTGTGCCTTGTAACGTAAAGACATCCGCGCGCGCTATACCACCAGTACAAATAAGGTTGATGTTTGGAATACTAGCCAGTTTTGCGGCAATGTTGAGGTCATGGGTAACGACAGTGAGGTTCTTCTTCTTGTGGAGCAGCAATGCCAATGCATATGTGGTTGAACCTGCATCCAACAAGATGGTATCACCGTTTTCAATAAGGTTTAGGGCGACTTTTGCGATGCGTGCTTTTTCATTAGTTTTTTGAAGGCGTTTGATTTCGTAGGGAATCTCCATGGTGACACCCTGTGCTGAACGAACAGCTCCACCACGTTTTCGGAAACACAGCCCTTCTTTTTCAAGCGCGATTATATCGCGGCGGATGGTTGCAGAGGAGATACCAATTTCATCAGCCAGATCTGAGATCTGAATGTATCCATCTTCACGCAACTTATTTTGCAGGATAGCTCTTCTTTCTTCAGCAAGCATAAAAATACCTTTTTAATAATACAATATATTGCAAAAATATGAATGAAATTGTAAGAATATTTACATAATAACACTTTTTTGAAACTGTGTCAATAATGATCTGCTCTGTATCCAAAATGGACTATATATTTTTTGTATCTAGAACGCATCGGGATGATATTCTCGTTGATTGAAAGATAAAAAAACCCGGGAAAATATTATAAAGTGGGTCCTGGTCGCTATATAAATATAAAATATTCATATTTCGACGGTGTTTACGCGCAACCTTATTCCATAAGGGATTTTATTAAAAGCGAAATTCTCGCATCGTATTTACTATTGTCGTTTAATTGAAATGGTGAATTCGCCTTATGGTATAATGATGTATATCATGCAATACTCTACAAAAGGTTGATAGATATTGTAAAATACCGCGCTTCAGAAAAGCCACATTGCAATAAGCTGAAAAATATGAGAATTTTCTAATAAACAGAGGGAAAAATGAAACAGTTTTGGACTGAGGAACTATTTAATACCAAGAAGCCAATTATAGCTATGTGTCATTTACAAGCACTGCCGGGTGATCCTGGCTTTGACAAACCTGGTGGCATGAAAAAAGTTGTTGATCTTGCCAGAAAGGATTTGCTCGCCCTTCAAGACGGCGGTGTAGATGGAATAATGTTCTCAAATGAATTCAGCCTTCCATACTTATTAAAAGTGCGTCCCGAAACAACAGCTGCCATGGCCCGTATCATCGGTGAACTTAAATCTGAGATAACAATACCGTACGGTGTAAATGTTCTATGGGATCCTTATGCCTCATTAGATCTTGCAGCAGCCGTTGATGGTAAATTTGTTAGGGAAATTTTCTCAGGAGTGTATGCGAGTGATTTTGGGATATGGAACACAAATTGTGGTGAGATTATCCGCCATCAATATTCTTTAGGAGCAGAAAATGTTAAATTGATTTTTAATATTGTTCCCGAAGCTGCCGAATATCTTGCACCTCGTGATATTTGTGAGGTTGCACGCTCAACAGTATTTAACCATCTTCCAGACGCTTTATGTGTTTCTGGTTTAACCGCAGGTACTGAAACGAATGCCACCACATTAAAACAAGTAAAAGACGCGGTTCCTGATATGGTTGTATTTGCTAATACTGGTGTTCGCCTTAAAAATATTGAAGAACAGTTGAGCATTTCTAATGGAGCAATTGTAGCCACCACATTTAAGTATGATGGGATATTCCGTAACGCTGTTGATGTCAAGCGTGTAAAGTCTTTTATGAACAAAGTAAAATCATTTCGAAAGAACTTTGAATAAACGCCGTCCATCTCTCAGTAAAAAATGATAACAGATTCCTTCATTTTCAACTGATATTCTAATCTATTCCCATTCTCAAAAACAACCAACAATATACAAATTCTTCATTAACTTTCATCAAATTTTTACCATGACCACTAATTGGGGAATATTCGTACTATATCGGTGTGCCGTTTGACCTTCCAGCTGAGCCGCCCCAGATATTCTGGATAAGTAAACAGATTACAAAGGTCTGTTTGTGTTTGAACTTGTTCTTTCAGTTCTGTGATTATTGTGTTTTGAAAATGACGAATGATGATTGCTGGCTTGTTTTTTAATAAGATGAATGAATAGATAAGATAATGTCTGCGTAATAAAAACCTACATCCATTGGGCCATATGCTTTAAGAGCATTTCGTGTTGAACCGGAGGTTTTTAATAATCCAGATAGTAGGCGGGTACCAAAATCAATATTGAAATCAGGGTTGAGCAACTCGTTTATTGATGGTCGGTTCTTGAAGCATGGATGATCGCCACATATGAATTTGGATGCAATACCATCTCTGGGCATGATTTGCATCAGGCCAACTGCGCCACTTGTTGATATAACAGTTGATTGGCCGCCACTTTCCTGCAGCATTACTGCAGCGATAAGGTTTGGATCAAGTTTGTGTTGATCTGCCGAACATTCAATTTCTTCCCGCCACTTCTGAATGGATTGTGGATATTTTTCACTCAATTGTTTTTCAGGTGTGGGTATTTCTAGATTAGTTTGATTTTGATCGGTGTTTATATCGATTCCTTTTATTGCAAACACTTCTACTGAGTTTGAGAGAATTAGTAATAAAAATGCAGAGAGAAGAATGGAAGGGAGAATCAGAAAACGGGGATGAACTCTAATCATAACAGCATTATAGAACATAAGTGCTAATATTGCAATATGCTATTTTGTTGAAAGGCTGTGTATTTTCTTGAAACCAGAGCGTATGATTTTTTTTAGCTTTTCAGCGGTTTGTTCGTAATTCTCTAGTGTTCCACCAACCGGATCGTGAATTTCAAAATCTTCCCCAACCATTTCAGAAAATAGGAACACGTCATCTGCTACCTCAGGGAAATTTCGTTTGATGAATTGTGTGTGGTCAGATTCCATACAAAGGATCAAATTGAAATCTTTTAGCAGGTTTTCTGATACAGCTTTTGAAGAGTGAAAATTCAGATCACCACCCATTTTTTCTGCGGTTTGTATCGCATACGGTGTTGCAGGTAAGTTGGGATATGCCCAACATCCAGCAGAGGCAACGCTCCATTTTTCGAGATCATATCCGTTGTCTTCTAGATAACGAGTAAATAATACCTCAGCCATGGGGGATCGACACTGGTTTGCAGTGCAGACGAATAAAATGGAATACTGCTTTTTTTCAGACATAAATAGGGATTCCTATTTCCCCATACTCACGACCTGACGGTCCCAACAATGCCAGTCACCAAATTTATTTTCAACAATCTCTCTTCCTTCCCCTTTGCTTTCTAATCCCATCAACTCTAGATCAGCATCCATCATAATGCGAACAAGATCACGGAAATTGACCTTTGTTTTCCATTTAAGTTCTTTCTTTGCCTTTGATGGGTCTGAAAGAAGAATGTCCACCTCTGTGGGGCGGAAATACCGGGGGTCTATGCGGACGTATTTGTTGTAATCAAGATCGACATATCCGAATGCTTCTTCAAGGAATTCTCTTACGGAATGCGTTTCACCAGTGCCGATGACGAAATCATCCGCGCTTTTTTGGTGCATCATCAACCACATGGCTTCTACGTATTCCGGCGCATATCCCCAATCCCGTTTGGAATCGAGGTTGCCCAGGTAAAGGTGTTTCTGTTTTCCCGCGACGATCGATGCAACTGCTCTGGTTATCTTTCGGGTTACAAATGTTTCTCCCCGGCGTGGTGATTCATGGTTGAAAAGAATACCATTACAAGCAAAAATCCCATACGCTTCCCGATAATTTCTCGTGATCCAATATGCATATAATTTTGCGGCAGCATAAGGGCTTCTTGGTATAAAAGGTGTTTGTTCATTCTG
>JGI24724J26744_10002470_pt1 | contig 12308 bp, 6 predicted proteins | sample Cruoilmetagenom7_FD_26744 | JGI IMG/M metagenome (IMG submission 26744)
GGTTGATCTACCTGGAACAGATGCAGCAGGAGGTAATTGATAAATGATATTCAGAAAATTGATTGCAGCGATCTTCTTGACCGGCTTACTATGCTTTTTTATTTTTTCAGGTTTGGCTGTTGCTTCCAGCCATGATAATGTTCCAACCCATGCTTCAGGAAACGCTGTGACAGTCCATGGTGAAGAGCATGCTGCCGCGACAGGAAAAAAAGAAGCTCTTCACAGCACAGAAACACATGATGCAGTGGATGTAAGCCATGGCCATGNAAATTTAGGAGAGATTTTGCCNCTATGGAGCTGTATTCCGTTTGCATGCATGCTTCTTTCCATAGCTCTCTTTCCCCTTGCTGCTCCGAATTTCTGGCACCATCATTTTGGCAAAATTTCCGCTTTCTGGGCGGCATCTTTGGGGATACCTTTTTTGCTTGCCTTTAAAGGAACAGCTCTGCATGAAATTCTTCATATTATCCTTGCCGACTATGTTCCATTTATTATCCTGCTTTGGGCTCTTTATACAGTGTCAGGTGGGATACTGCTGCGGGGCTCTTTGCGGGGCACGCCCATAGTAAACACGGTAATTTTGATTATCGGTACAATACTGGCTTCATGGATGGGCACCACCGGAGCTGCCATGCTTTTGATCCGCCCCTTTTTACGAGCTAATAATTATAGAAAAAATAGAACCTTTATGGTGGTTTTTTTCATTTTTCTTGTGGCAAATGTCGGAGGCTCCTTAACTCCGCTCGGCGATCCGCCGCTCTTTCTGGGATTTCTACATGGGGTTACATTTTTCTGGACCTTTAATATAATGCCTCATATGCTTTTAACCGTTGGGATCCTTCTGGCCATTTACTTTTTCCTCGATTCATACCATTATAAAAAAGAAGGAGCGACGGTTCCTGAAAATGAGGCCAAAGAGCCACTGAAATTAGAAGGAATACACAACTTTCTTTTCCTTGCCGGCATTGTCGGAGCGGTACTAATGAGCGGAATGGTAAACTGGGGTGATGTCAACACATTCGGCATTCACCGGGCAATACAGGATTGGATTCGGGACGGTCTTCTAATCGTTATGGGTATTCTTTCGCTGGTGACTACTTCAAAAGTACTGCGCGAAGATAACGACTTTACATGGTTTCCGATTGTTGAGGTTGCTTACCTGTTTATAGGTATTTTTCTTACAATGGTTCCGTGTCTTCTTATACTTAAAGCCGGGTCCAAGGGGGAACTTGCCTTCCTGATCAGTGCAGTAAAGGAGCCGGTTCATTACTTTTGGATTACAGGTGCGCTTTCCGCTTTTCTGGACAATGCACCGACTTACCTTACATTTTTTAACACTGCCATTGGAAGTTTTTATTCCGGAATGGCTGAAGCTCAAGCCGTACCTCTTCTTATGACGGAAAACGCTGTCTATCTTAAAGCAATATCCACAGGCGCGGTCTTCTTCGGTGCCTGCAGCTATATTGGTAACGCGCCGAACTTTATGGTACGATCAATTTCCGAAGAGGCTGGCACGCCCATGCCAAGTTTTTTCGGCTATATTTTAAAATATTCCCTGGTCTTTTTGATTCCGACTTTTATAGTTGTAACGTTTATTTTCTTTTAGGGTAACGCATGGAAAAAATAATAAAAGAATCAAACATTGCTATTATTGGAGGAGGTATGGTTTGCAAGGCGATCCTCCAGCTCTTATTCAACAAAAACTTCCAGAGCCAAAGGCCTAATATCCTGGGTTTAGCTAATATAGATGGTGACGGGGGATGTTTGAAATTTGCAAAAGAAAAAGGAATATACACCACCAGCGACTATAAAGAACTATTCAAGTTTAAAGGACTTGATTTAATTCTGGAACTGACACAAGACGAAAAACTCCGCGAAACGATAAAAAAGACTAAACCTCTCGGTGTAAGTTTGATAGATCATTTCGAGGCCATGTCGGTTTTGAATTTTTATCAAATTGAAGAAGAAAAGGCAAAGCTCCTAAAGAAATTGCAAAGAAATCAAGGCGACTTTGAAAAAGTAAAAGAGTTATTTGAACAATTTTCCGATAAATTTGAAAAGATACTCATAGAAAGGACCAGATATTCGCAAAATATAAGGAAGGAACTGGTTGAAAGTGAAAGAACCACAAGTGAAATAATCCAGGGCAGCACTATCCCCACATTTGTTATTAACAAAGATCATATTATTACCCACTGGAATAAGGCATGTGAGAAGCTCACCGAATTCTCTGCTGATGAAATGGTCGGGACGAACAAACAATGGGCGCCCTTTAGATCAGGAGAGCGACCGACCATGGCTGATGTGATACTGGATGAAATGAAAGCAGATGATATAAAAAGATATTATGGCGCCAAATGGCGTAAATCTGATTTGTTAGAAGAAGCGTATGAGGCTGAAGAATTTTTCCCGAACATTGGAAAAAACGGAAAGTGGCTTTTTTTTACAGCGGCTCCCATAAAAGGACCTGATGGAGAGATTGTTGGCGCCATTGAGACTCTGTGGGATAAAACCGAGGAGAAAAGGGCGGTGCATAGAAGCGAACGTCATAACAGGGAACTTTCCGCCCTTTGTTCTATTTATACCGCATTAAGTTCTTCTTTGAGCCTGGAGGAAAGGCTGAACGAAGCCTTTTATGAAATCGTCGATTATTTGTTAGTCGGCGGAGTCTCTATGTTTCTGCTGGAACCGGATGGAAATGTTTTCCTTAAATACTCTTTTGGAATCGGTAAAGATCTTTATGTGGATGACAGCCAGGATAGTGTGGTTCGTAGAGTATTTCAGAAGGGAGAACCAGCCGTATTTGAAGGCATAACAGAAAATGACGAAGGTGAAATCGGGCTTTTTGCAAAAGAAGGCATAAAATCTTTAGTATATGTTCCGATCAGGGCAAAAGAGAAGTCCGCATATGGTGTTTTGCGGGTTGTCAGCAGACGCTTAAGAAGGTTCGACCCTGAGGAAAGAGATATTTTGGAATTAATTGGAAACAGAATGGGAACAGCCCTTGAAAATTCAATGCTTAACGACCAGTATAGAAAATCAGAAGAGAAGTATAGATCTCTTTTTAATAATGATCCTCACCCTATTTTTATTCTTAACAGGAAAACATTTGAAATACTGAATATTAATAAAAGGGCTGAAGAAGGATACGGTTACTCAAGAGATGATTTTTTGGGGATGAATTTTTTAGATCTGGGAGATGAAAGGAACGAAGAAATACCAAACGCCGTAAGGAATTTATCTAAAGATAAATCGAAGCTTTTTTTAAAAAAGCAACATTTTAAAAAAGGGAGGATACCATTTTTTGTAGATATAAATATTTGTCATGCGGAATATGGTAGTGACTATGTCCTATTAGCCACTACAACCGATATTAGCGAAAGCATTGAAAAGGAAGCTCAGCTGATACAGGCCAGTAAAATGACGACCCTGGGAACAATGGCAGCAGGTATGGCCCATGAAATTAATCAGCCGCTGAATGTAATCCAGGTCTGTGCCGATTTTTTTTCGAAAATGATAAAAAAAGGAAACTCCATAAGTGATGAAGATTTAAAGTCCATGGCCAGTGATATTAGCAGCAATGTACAGCGGGCTTCTGAAATTATAAAACATATGCGTGATTTTGCCAGGCAGTCTGAAGTTGTTAAAACAAAGGTAAATATTAACGATCCTATTAAAGATGTATTTAAAGTACTGGGCCATCAATTGAAAGTCCACCAGATCGAACTGGAACTCGATCTTAACCCTGAACTGCCCTGTATTATGGCCGATCATAACCGTCTGGAGCAGGTCTTTATTAACCTGGTGACAAATGCGGTGGATGCCATGGACAAAAAAGGCGATGAAATGGGAGACATGGACTGGAAAAGACTGCTGAAGATAAAATCGTTTGCTGAAAACGGTGAAGCTGTTGTTACAGTGACCGATACCGGCACAGGTATTCCCCAAGAGATAATAGATAAGATATTCGAACCGTTCTTCACCACCAAAGAAGTAGGCAAGGGAACAGGATTGGGTGTGAGCATCAGTTACGGAATTGTAAAAGACTATAACGGCACCATTGAAATAAAAAGCGAAGTCGGCAAAGGTACAACATTCGAAATAAGATTTCCGGTCTCTGAATAATGCAAAAGATTTTACTCCCCAAAATTTTACTAATAGACGATGAAGAAGACATAGTCAGAGTCCTTTCCATGTCACTTAGAAGCGATGGATATGATGTTGTGAGCGCTCTGAGTGGAAAAGAGGGGCTGGATGTATTTAAAAAAGAATCTCCTGATATCATCCTTACGGATATAAAAATGCCCGGTATGGATGGTATAGAGGTTTTAAAGAAGGTAAAAAAGATTAATCCTGAAGCAGAGGTGATCATCATCACAGGCCATGGGGATATAGATACCGCCATAGAAGCTCTTCAATATGGCGCTTCTGATTTTATAAATAAGCCTGTCAGGGATGAAGCGCTTTCCATCGCCCTTGACAGAGCAAAAGAGAAAATTGATATCAGGCTGAAACTAAAAGAATATACCGATGACCTGGAAAATATGGTCCAAATCGCCACCGAGGAGGTAAAAAGAAAATCGAATTTTCAAACCAAGCTCATTAAAAGTTCCAATGACGGAATTGTGGCTACGGATGACGATTGGAATATCGTTGTTTTTAATCCAGGAGCGAAAAGGATCTTTGGATATTCCCGATCTGAAGTGATTGGAAAGATGAGGGTTGTCGACCTGTATCCACCTGAAATAGTCGGAGCTTTAAAAAGCGAGGCTGAAAATAAGCGAAGTAATAAAGAGTTGCCATGGAGAGAAATCACGGTTTTATCAAAAGACGAGAAAAATATCCCGGTAAGATTTACAGGAACTGTTTTATATGAAGAAGGTATGGCTATGGGAAGCGTTGCTTTTTTTCAAGACCTCAGAGAGATAAAGCGACTTGAAAAGGAATTGATCAATTCAGAAAGATTAGCCGCTGTCGGTCAGACCGTGGCCGGGCTGGCCCATTATATTAAAAACATACTCATCGGCCTAAAAGGGGGCAGGTATATCGTTGATGTTGCACTTGACAAAAATGATACCGATAAGCTAAAAAATGGGTGGCAGGCGATAAAAAGAAATATCGGGCGGATATCCGATCTTGTTTTGGATTTGCTTACCTATTCCAAAGAAAGAGAACCGGAATATGAAAACTGCCTGCCCAATGAAATTGTCAATGATGTCTGTGAACTGGTTGAAGCAACGGCAAGGGAACATCGTATTNAGATTATAAAAGATTTTGACNTTTCTATCCATGAAGTATTAATGGACCCCAGGTCTATTCACCGCTCTTTATTGAACCTGGTTTCAAATGCCATTGATGCCTGCACTTCTGATGAGTATACGGACAAGAAATGGCAGNTTCATGTAAAGACAGTCCTTGAAAAAGGTAATATTATCCGATTTGAGGTAAAAGATAATGGGTCCGGNATGAGCGATGAGGTCAGAGCAAACCTTTTCGAGTCCTTTTTCAGTACCAAAAAAGGTAAGGGTACCGGACTCGGTTTACTCGTTACCAGAAAACTCATAGAAGAACATCAAGGAAAGATAGATATAACTTCTAAACTGGGAGAAGGGACAACTTTTACTATTTTGTTGCCATATAAAGAAGCAGGCAAAGGCTAATGCGTTTGCTTCATATTGATGCAGGAAAAAGGATAGTGCCCTGTCATGCATCAACTGACGCATCTTGCTTGTCTTTTTTCCTTTCCGCAGCGTTACGCCTTCAGTTACATAGCGGGACTATGCGCCTTCAGGCGTGCCTTGCGTAAAGAAAAAAATACGGCGCAATCTTACGCCATTTTATACACGACAGGACACTATCGGGCAGGAAAATTCAATATGAATGAACTCCCTTTTCCTGCATGGCTGCTTACCTGAACGGTTCCTCCGTGATTCTTTGTAACTCCGTAAACAATTGATAGTCCAAGACCTGTGCCTTCCCCTTGAGGTTTTGTGGTAAAAAAAGGGTCAAAAATATGGCCCATGTCCTCTTCAGCAATTCCAAACCCTGCGTCATGGATCTCTATTCGAATATTTTTATCGGATTTCTTCCCCTTTGAAATTATTTGAAGCTGCCCCCCATCCGGCATCGCTTCAATACCGTTGAAAATCAGGTTGAGAAAGCACTGCTTCAGTCTGCCGGCATCTCCCACGGCCAATAAAGGCCTGGGAGACAAATCAGTAATAAGGCGGATATTTTGCAGTTCCATCTTATGATGAGTTAATGAGATTACCGCTTGAAGAATATCATTAAAATCGATGGTCGTTTCCGCAAGGGGGGCTTCCCTGGAAAAGGAAAGAAGTCCGGAAACTATATTTCCGCAACGTTCCAGTTCATCGGACATGAGAGAAAGGAATTCCTTGAACTTTTCCATATTATCGGGACTTGGCTTATCCTCTTGCAGAATTTCCTGCATGAGAGTAGTGAATGTTATTAATCCCTGGATAGGGTTGTTAATTTCGTGAACGCTGCTGGCAACCAGTTTTCCAAGAGAGATCATTCTATCTTCCTGGACAAGCTCGTTCAAATCCGATTTTATTTCTTTTTCCCTGTGTTCCCACTGGAATGAAATCGCCTCGGTAATATCCCTGCATATTTCGATAACCCTTAGAATTTCTCCTGAGGAATCTTTTAAGGGATAGGTGGTCATATTACAGTACTTAGACTGCTTTCCTGAAACTTTTTGATCGTGGATAACGTGTGCGGATTTTCCGGTTTTCATGGTTTCTAACAGTGGACATCCTAATTCAGAATGCAAACTTGAACATGGGGCTTCCAGTCCATGGAAAATTTCATAACAGTATCCACCGATTACTTCCTTTTTAAATTTTTTTACAATTTCTAAGTAGGCATCATTAGCGTCGGCAATCGTAAAGTCCGTGTTGAGAACCACAATGGCAGCATTGGTCTGTTGTATGAGAAAATCGGAAGACATCTTTTCAAGGGCAACCTCACGCTGGACATTTTTTAGTTGCAGGTTTGTCATAAAAAAGGTTCGCAGCAGCTTGCTGATTTTGTGTTCAAAAACACCCACTCTTTTGGGCCGCAGCCGTATAAGCTCGAGAAGGACTTCCCTGCTGTTTGTTAACTCAATAATACCGTCCAGATCCTTTATCTTAAAAAAGTCCCGGAAGTTGTTTGTGGTGTAAATCCCCATCTCTTTGGCCATAAGAAAGCCTTCTGCCGTTGGTTCAATATCACAAACTCCGACAATATTAACCTTTAGATAAAAAAAAGTTTCATCCCTGAGAAGCTCTAAAAAGAATTTGCAAGCTCGGCCGCCGCCCACGATTGCTAAATTCAGGGACACCTTGTCAGTAATATTTTCTTTGGTTTGATTGTTTGGCTCCATGATTAATCCTCATAATTAGTGCCTGAATAAAAAGCTATGTTCAGGCAAAACCAGGATACCCGCCAGGAAACGCTGTGGATGTCGAGTGGGGGTGTGGTAGCGGGCATCCACTTCGTGATGCCTAAGTGCTCTCGCAGGGTAGAAATCTATAACAATAACGAGGCTATGGCGGATTGAATTGTGGAAGAATTATGCTCTAAGAACCTTCTAATGTCAATGAATTTTGGTTGCCATTTGCAATATAGACGCTACAGGCACACGTTTTGGCCTGAAGATTCCGGATTGAACCTTGGGGAGTACGAGCGATACTGCAGATAAAAAACAGAAAGCATCCTTAGTAATTTATCTTTCTGTGTTTCTCTTTCTGTTGACCCATGGATAAAATTAAACTATATTTATATGAGACAATTTCATAAAGCCTTTAAAAATGGTGAACCAATGTTAAAACATATTACAAATTTTCGTTACAGCCTGGTTTCAAAGTTGATTATAACAGTCGGCATTACAATGCTCCTGGGGATATCCATCTGGGCTTACTTCAGCATTAAATATCAGAAGGAAAAAATTACGGAAAGTACTGTTTCGGGCGCCGACAGGTTAAGCACTACCATCAAGCTTGGCACCCATTATGCCATGATGCTGAATTCAAGGGATGATATCAACCAGATCATACAGAATATAGGCAAACAAAAAGAAATTGCAAATATACGAATTTACAATAAAGAAGGTGAGATTAAGTTTTCAAACAAAACTTCCGAAGTTAACATGGTAACAAAAATTAAAGCAGAAGCCTGTGATATCTGCCACAGGTCCGAACCGCCCACCGTCGATTTATCCCTGGATGAAAGGATACGGGTTTTCGATTCTAAAAAAGGTTATCGTCTGCTCGGAATTATCAGCCCAATTTATAATGAGCCGGGCTGTTCAACCGGCTGTCATGTGCATCCGGAAGATAAAAAAGTTCTGGGAGCACTCGACCTTGTTGTCTCCCTTGAAGAGTCTGATCAGGAGATATATTATTTTGAGAAAGGGATCATCGCCCTTAATATATTCATTTTTCTTTTGACCTCCACGATTATATTTATTTTTGTGCTTAGATTTGTAAACCGTCCTATAAAAAGGCTGATAAAAGGGACGAAGCTTATAGGAAAGGGAGATTATTCCACCCAGGTAATTGTCGATCAGGAAGATGAAATGGGACAACTGTCAAGTGCCATTAACAAAATGGGCTCTGAGATAGGTGAAAAACAGGCTGAGCTGAACAGGCAGCGGGATGAATACCAGAATCTGTTTGAGCTTGTACCTTGCCTGATTACGGTTCAGGATAAAAATTTCAAGCTTCTCAAGTACAATCGCGAATTTTTTGAAACATTCGGGCCTGAACCTGAAGACTTCTGTTATCATGCCTATAAGGGGCGGGATAAAAAATGTGACGTCTGCCCGGTTGAAAAAACATTTTTAAGCGGCAGGTCGTATTTCAGCGAGGAAACAGGGATTAACAAAGATGGAACCACCACTTATTGGTTTGTCAAATCTTCTCCAATCAGAAATGCACAGGGCGAAATCGTTGCAGCCATGGAAATAAGCCTGGACATTACTTCCAGGAAACAACTCGAAGAGAAATTAAAACAATCTGAAAAGAAATATCATGATATTTTCAGCAATATGCCCAATCCTGTTTTTGTTCTTGAGATGGAAACCCTTAAGATCCTCGACTGTAATGAAAGAGTTAAAAATGTTTACGGATATTCCAAGGATGAGATGATTAATAAGCCCTTTCTTAAATTGTTTAAGGAAGAAGAAAAGGATCAATATGCAACCCGATTAAAGACATCTGCTGTGATAAATCGAGCAAAATGTTTGAACAAAGAGGGCAGAACACTTTTTGTCAGTGTAAGGATTTCGGCCTCTGAGTCCGAGGGACAAAAAGTGCTGCTTGTGACAACCCCTGATATAACCAAACGGCTTAAAACCGAATCGCAGTTGATACAGGCCAGTAAGATGGCTACCTTAGGAGAGATGTCAACCGGCGTTGCACACGAACTCAATCAACCCCTCTCGGTTATTAAAACAGCAAGCAGCTTCTTTATGAAAAAGATTAGAAAAAAAGAGCATATCAGGGATGACATCCTTTTGTCCCTGTCGGAAGAGATAGACAGCCATGTTGACCGGGCTGCAAAAATTATCAATCATATGAGAGAGTTCGGCAGAAAGTCTGATATAAAGCTGGTAAAGGTACAGATAAATGATGTGCTTAAAAGATCTTTCGAAATGTTCAGTCAGCAGTTGAGGGTAAGGGGAATCGATGTGGCCTGGGATATCAAAGAAGATCTTCCCATGATAATGGCAAATCCTGACCGCCTTGAACAGGTATTTATTAATCTCCTGGTTAATGCAAGGGATGCCATTGAGGAGAAATGGAAATCAAAAGTATATAAGAATGACAGCAATAAAATTATTCTGAAAACAAGGTCTGAAGAAAAGAAAGTTATCGCAGAGATCAGTGATACGGGACCAGGAATTACAAAAGGTATATCCGATAAGATATTTGAGCCTTTTTTCACCACAAAGGAAGTGGGTGAAGGCACAGGGCTTGGACTTTCCATCAGCTACGGTATCATAAAAGAATGTGGTGGAAATATTAAAGTCGCTTCCAGCAATGCAAAAGGAACATGCTTTGCCATTACTTTTCCCATACCGGATTAAGAGTAATATAATTCTTTAATTATTGATAGCTGTTAACGGCTTGAAATTAGAAAGTAGAAATTCGAGAGAGATGAAACGAGTTTACGGGTTGGATGTATACAAACTGGTACAAGCGTTATCAGATATGGTCTGGCACGATTTTGATAAGTGAAACAAAAAGGTTCAGAACACCGTAGTACAAAAGCATGAAAGCCAAATTTCCAATTTCTATTTTCTATTTTCAGCGTTCCGTGAACGCTTAAATTATCATTGTTATTGAAATTTTCTTAAAAAAATGATAGGACGCTTAAAATTTTCAAAAAGAGTAGTCAATATACAAAAGGAGAAGGTACATGGTAAATTCAGAGAGCTGGGACTGGGAAACCGGTGAAAAAGGGATTCCAACGGGCCATTGGAATGATAAATTCAGATGGGTTGAGGAACCTTATGCCAGTCCTGACGGAGAGAAGGTGGCTGCCATTGTGAATTTAGACGAGGGGGAATTCTCCGTATGTGTAAATGAGGGTGCATGGGAAAATGTCTTTGATAAAATCTGGTACCTGCGATTTTCACCGGATGGCCGCTTAACCGCTCTGGTGTCGGAGATGGCGGAATGGACTGTTGCAGTGGATGGCATTGCCTGGGAAAACAAATTCGGCTATGTATGGGATACTGTTTTCAGCCCGGACGGGAAAAACATTGTAGTCGCGGTTCAGCAGGATATGCAATACTGTATGGCATTAAATAGCGTTCCCTGGGAAAAGACATATAAGAACATGACAAATACCACCTTAAGCCCGGATGGGAAAAAAACGGCTGCCGTTGTTCAGACTGGAGATTTCGGTGAAGCTGAAATACATAAATTTCAGGAAGGAGCTTTTACCGCGGCCACGGACGGTATTGCCTGGGATAAAAAATTTGTCAATGCCTGGAATTTGGCCTTCAGCCCGGACGGAAAAAAGCTGGCTGCTGAGGTCAGACTCAATTTGTATGATTACACCATTGCTGTTGACGGCGTTGCCTGGGATAAAACTTTCAGTTGCGTCTGGGAACCAATTTTCAGTCCCCGGGGAAATAGTGTTGTTGCCCCGGTACGGGTGGGCGGGAAATGGACCCTTGCAGAAGATGGCAANCTTATATGGAATCAAAAGTTTGTTCAGCTCTGGCACCAGATGTACAGTCCTGACGGAAAAAAGCTGGCTGCCATTGTTGCACCAAAATACGGAAGATGGACAATGGCCATAGATGGCACACCCTGGGCTGTAACTTTCAAAGATCTTATNACAGATGCGGTTTTCAGCCCGGACAGCAANCGGCTGGCAGCCCTTGCCAAGGATGGTGATTTGTGGAAAGTTGCAGTGGATGGCTCACCATGGTCAAACACCTTTGACATGGCATGGAAACCCGTTTTCAGCCCGGACAGCTCAAATATTGCAGCAAAGGTGGAAAAAAACGGAAAATACACCCTAGCTGTTAACGATAAGTTGTGGAATAAAGAATGTGAAGCTGCCTGGGATCCGGTTTTCAGCCCGGATAGCAGTAAGATACTCCTCAGAACGATTGAAAACGGCACATATTATAGACGTATTATTCCTATCAGCGATCTATCCTGATAACGTCCTGATAAAGGAGGAACAATGCACGATCTTTATAATTTTGTAACCGGTCCCCTCGCATGGGCAGCCTTTGTCGTTTTTATCGCAGGCAGCCTGTACCGGCTTATCAACATGCTCTATCTTGTTAATAAGAAGGAAAAATTCATCTACACCTACATGAGTTTCAAATACAGTTTTCGTTCTATTTTTCACTGGATCATACCTTTTGCCACCGTTAACTGGAAAAGGCACCCTGTTTTAACTATTGTTACCTTTGCTTTTCACATATGCCTTATCATAACGCCTGTTTTTCTTTTATCCCACGCTATCCTCTGGGATGAATNCTGGAATATCAGCCTATGGTCTCTCTCCGATGGTGTGGCAGATATAATGGCCCTGGTAGTTGTCGGATCCTGTATCTTTTTCCTCGTCCGCAGACTTGTGTCCCCGGAAGTTCAGTACGTAACATCTGCTTCTGATTACGCTATACTTGCTATTGTAGCAGCACCGTTTATCACGGGTTTTATAGCTTATCATCAGTGGGTTAATTACCAGTTTTTCATGATTCTCCATATTATATCCGGAGAAATCATGCTGGTTGCAATCCCCTTTACCCGCTTAAGCCATATGCTGTTCTC
>JGI24724J26744_10002471_pt1 | contig 12299 bp, 8 predicted proteins | sample Cruoilmetagenom7_FD_26744 | JGI IMG/M metagenome (IMG submission 26744)
GATGGGAGTCCATTGAATATGTTCTTTAATTCTGGAACAATAGAGACTTGTTGCGATACACTTAGAATAGAAGAAGGAGATGGAACTCTTATTTATGAAGGTACTGGTAATGCTGGAGACTTTGCAGGTATGTCATTCTTTTCAACTACCGATAGAATAGTCATGTTTTATGAAGCAGATGGTTCAGTAAGTTGTAGTAGTGGATCTAGAGTAGAATGGGATTTTGATGTATCTTGTTTTGATCCAACTGCACCACCAAATTGTAATGCTGATTTAGTTACACCAGCAGATGGCGGTATAGACGTACCTATCAACTCAACCATTACTTGGTCACCAGCTTCTATAGTAGTGACTGGTTATGCCATTTCAATTGGTACAACACCTGGAGGGACTGAAATAGCTGATAATGTTGATGTAGGGAATGTTTTAACGTACAATCCTGGAATTTTAACCAATGCCACGTTTTATTATGTAACAATTACTCCTTATAACGATAATGGTCCTGCACAAAATTGTATAGAACAAGTTTTTAAAACAATTTGTATTCCACATGTAGTGACTTTTAATGCTATTGGAGATTGCGACACAGATCCTAATAATCCAGATTTTGTATTAGAAGTTAATATAGCTGACCTTGTTGGTTCTGCTTCAATTATTATAACAGATGATCAAGGTAGTCCAGCTCAAACAGCTACAACTACAGGGATTATTACTATGGGACCTTATGCTGCTAATACAGTTGTTACTATAACAACAATAAAATCTGACGATGATACTTGTGATGTGATTAGTAGTCCAATTACATTTATTTGTCCACCACCACCTAATCCTTGCTCTATTGTTTATGCAGGAGAAGATGTAACTATTGGTTGCGAAGAGTCAACAGATCTAACTGCCAATTTTCATTTATTTGGACAAGACACGAATACTTATATAATTAATGGATTAGACACTTGTCCTCTACCTTCAACAGTTGGTGGAACAGGGACAAGTATAAATACAGATGATATATGGTCAGAAGTATTAGAATTAGGTTTTGAGTTTTGTTTCTTTGGAGAGGTATATAGCCAAATTCTTATTGGATCCAATGGTGTCTTATCATTTGAATTAGAAAATGCTAATACTGGTAATGGTTGGGCAATGGGAGNAGGAGATTTATTACCTAATAATGCAAACCCAACATTAGGAGAGGCCAATATATTTGGTGTTGGTCATGATATAGATCCGGGTGTTTGTGGAGATATTAATTATCTAGTAGTTGGTACCGCTCCTTATAGGCAATTTGTTGTTAATTTCACTGAAGTTTGTCATTTTAGTTGTAATGATATAGAATCAAGTAGTCAGATAATTTTATACGAATCATCCAATAATATTGATATTAATGTGTTTGAAAAACCAACATGTACGACATGGAATGGTGGAAGAGCTGTTATTGGTGTTCAAAACGTTCCAGGGACAGTTGCATTTACGCCTCCAGGTAGAAATACAGGAGTTTGGGCAGTAACAGAGCCTGAATCTTGGAGATTTGCGCCAGCTGAAGGAACACCAAATTATACATTCGAGTGGCTAGATGGTGTAACATCACTAGGAAATACGGAAACAATTACAGTGTCTCCTTTAGTTACAACAACTTATACAGCNTCTGTAACTTATGAGTTATGTACTGGAGGAACATCTACAGTAACCGATGATGTAACAGTTACAGTTATTACTGATGGAACAGATGATCCCTCATTTACAATGACACCAACTTGCGATGGTGGAACAGCTACAATTACAGGCACTCTAGGTGGTGCTTTTGAGTTTAATCCATTACCTACTGATGGCGCAGTTATTGATCCTGATACAGGAACGGTAACAGGAGGCATTCCGGGAGAAACATATACTATTCAATATACTGTTTTAACTACAGGTACATGTCCAGCAATAAGTACAGAAACTGTTACAGTATTAGACGCTGAAGATGCATCATTTACAATGATAGAAGATTGTACTGGTGCAACAGCAACCATTACTGGAGACACAAGTGGAACATTTGCTTTCAATCCAGAACCTGGAGATGGAGCAATTATTGATGCTGCAACTGGTGAAATTACTAATGGTGTTCCTGGAACAACCTATACAGTTGAGTATAGTACTTCAGGCTCTTGTCCTGCAGTAAGTACTCAAACGGTAACTTTACTACCTGGAGGAGATGCGTCATTTACTTTGACAGCAAATTGTACAGGAGCAACCGCAACCATTACTGGAGATACAGGTGGAACATTTGCATTTAATCCAGTTCCAACAGATGGTGCAATGATTGATGCTACGACAGGAGAAATTACAAATGGAGTAACTGGAACAACTTATATAGTTGAATATACAACTGTTGGAACTTGTCCATCTACTAGTTCAGAAACTGTAACAATAGCAGCATTAGAAGATGCATCATTTACTTTGACTGCAACTTGCGATGGTGCAACTGCAGATATTACTGGTGATTCAGGTGGTATGTTTACTTTTAACCCAATACCAACAGATGGAGCTACTTTAGATTCAGTAACAGGAAATGTTACTAATGGAACTCCTGGAGCTACATACACAATTGAATATACAACTGCTGGATCTTGTCCAGCATCTAGTCCACAAATGGTTACAGTGCATCCAGTTGAAGATGCTTCATTTAGTATGACACCAACTTGTAATGGTGCAACTGCAACTATATTAGGAGATTTAGGTGGTACATTCTNTTTTAACCCACTGCCAACTGATGGCGCTGTAATAGACCCAGTAACTGGAGAAATCACAAACGGAGTTTCAGAAGAAACGTATTCTGTAGAATATACTACTTCAGGACCTTGTCCAGAAACTGGTTCAGGAACTATTACTTTATTAGCAAGTACTGAAGTTGCAACTTTTAATGTAACACCAACTTGTGATGGCGCTACAGTTGTTATCACTGGTGATTTAGGTGGAACATTTGTACTCAATCCTCCTCCTCTTGGTGGAGCCGTTATTGATTCTGTTACAGGAGAAGTTACTGGAGGTGCGCCAGATACTTATTATACAATAGAGTATACAACGTCTGGACCTTGTCCAGTTACAGTTGATGAAACATTCTTAACAGACACTTGTGTCATTCCAGAAGTAATTACACCTAATGGAGATGGTAAGAATGATTATTTCGATTTATCAGGTTTTGATGTTAGTAGCTTAGAAATTTTTAATAGAAATGGAATTAAAATTTACAGTCGAGGCAGCTATTTAAATGAGTTTAACGGAATTTCTGATAATGGAGATGAGCTCCCAACAGGAACTTATTTTTATGTCATGAGATACAGAGGAAGCGAAGTAAGATCAGCTTGGTTATATATCAATAGAGAAAAGTAAAATAACACAACCAAATAATTATAATGAAAAAAATATATATTATTCTCGTATTCTTGTTTGCACTTCAAATGCAGGCACAACAAGACCCACAATACACTCAGTATATGTATAATATGAATGTTGTAAATCCAGCTTATGCTGGCTCTTACGATGGAGTAGCTATAGGTATTCTTTACAGAAGTCAATGGGTTGGTTTAGATGGTTCACCAAAAACAGGTACATTTAATGTAAGTGCACCAGTAGGTAAAAGAGTTGGAGTAGGACTTTCATTTATTAGTGATCAAATAGGTCCAGTAAATGAAAATAACGTCTATGCTGATTTCTCTTATACATTACCTGTAGGAGGAGAACATAAATTAGCATTTGGTATTAAAGCTGGAGCCACGTTCCATGATATTGGATTAGTTGATTTAGATGTTATTGATGCAAACGACCCTTTTTTAACAAGTGACATTAATGAAGTTACGCCTAATATTGGAGCTGGTCTTTATTTATACCAGCCTAATAAATATTATGTATCTGTGTCGATGCCAAACATGTTGAATTCTGTTCACCTTGATGCTAATGGTTATAAAATAGGTTCTGAAACACAACATTTATTTGCTGCTGCAGGTTATGTGTTTAGTCTTTCAGATAATTTTAAATTAAAGCCACATACCATGTTTAAAATGGCATTTAATGCACCTCTTAGTTTTGATATTAATGCCAATGTATTTATGTACGATTTAGTTGAAGTAGGTGTTGGATATCGTCTAGAAGATTCATTTAGTGCTATGGTTAACTTTTTAATTACACCAAATTTAAGAATTGGATATGCCTATGATAATGTTGTTTCAGATTTAAATGTTGAAACATCTTCATCTCATGAGATTTTTATTAATTTCGAAATTCCATTGTTAAAGAAAGTATCACGTTCACCTCGTTATTTCTAATTACTTAAGCTAAACATTATGAAAAATTTAAAAATATTTTTTACACTTATTTTAATGAGTAGTTTAAGTCTATCTGCTCAAAATAAAGCCACACAAGATGCCGACAAATATTTTGCAAAATATGAGTTTGTTGATGCTATTGAAGCCTATGCTAAATTAGTTGAAACTGGGAAAGGAGACGAGTATGTTTATGCTCAGTTAGCCGAAGCAAACTATAATATTTTTAGTACTACTGAAGCAGAAAAATGGTATGCAAAAGCACTTGAATCTAATCAAGATCCAGATATGATTTATAAATATTCTCAAATGCTAAAAGCTAATGGGAAATATGACGAGTCTAATAAATGGATGCAGAAGTTTGCTGAATTAAAACCAAAAGATGATAGAGCTAAAGCCTTTAAAGAAAATCCAGATTATATTCCTGGTATTTTAGAAGGTGAAAAATTGTACGAACTTAAAACTTTAGAGTTTAATACAGAGTTTTCAGATTATGGAGGAACAGTAAAAGACGGTGTTCTTTATTTTGCTTCTGCAAGAAATAAATCCAGACGTAATTATGGTTGGAATGAAGAACCATTTTTAGATGTCTACCAAATAGTATTACTTGATGCTCAAGAAGCAGATCTTATAAGTGGAGATGTTAATTCTAGGTATCATGAAGGGCTAACAACCTTTAGTCCAGATGGAAATACCGTTTATTTTTCCAGAGAAAGTTTCTTTGAAGGTGATTATGAAAAAAACAAACAAGCTAAAACGAAAAAGAGTTTGCTGTATTTATATAAGGCAAACAAAGTAGGCGATACTTGGGGTAATGTTGAAGTCTTATCTCTAAGTGATAAAGAGTATTCTGTAAAAAGCCCATCATTAAGTAAAGATGGAAAAACGCTTTATTTTGCTTCAGATATGCCTGGAGGAAAAGGATTATTCGATATATATAAAGTAGCTGTTAATGATGATGGTACATTTGGAGTTGTTGAAAATTTAGGTGACAAAGTAAACACCGAAGGACAAGAAATGTTTCCATTTATAAGCGATAAAGACATTCTTTATTTTTCATCAAATGGGCATTTAGGCCTAGGTGGTTTAGATGTATTTCATACAACAGAGTCTGGCAATGTTGTAAATGCAGGTGTACCAGTTAATAGTAATGCCGATGATTTGGCTTTTACTATAGATGAAGAAACAGGTAAAGGTTTTGTCTCTTCAAACCGTGAAGGAGGAAAGGGTAACGACGATATTTATGCCTTAAAACGCTTAGAACCTTGTAATGTTAATGTAATTACTACAGTTGTAGACAATAAAACAAATAATCCTTTAGCTGGAGTTGAAATTACAATTAAAGATGAAAGTGGTCGCGTTGTATCTTCTCAAGAAACGAATAATGAAGGAGTAGTTGAATACACTGTTTCTTGCGACAAAAGTTTAGAGATAACAGGTATATTAAAAGATTATATAAGTAACTCTATTACATTNTCAGGAAGTAAAGAGAATGAATATGCTTTACAACTTAATTTAGAGCCAATAGAAACTTTAATAGTAGATGATAAAGTGGTGTTAAACCCAATTTTGTTTGATTTTGATAAATCTAATATTACAGAACAAGGTGCTTTTGAATTAGATAAGTTAGTAGCAATTATGATTAAATATCCAGAGATGGTTATTCTTGCAGAATCTCATACAGATAGTAGAGGGTCAGCAAGCTATAATGAAAGATTATCTAGCAAACGTGCAAAATCTACAGTTCAATATGTTATATCAAAAGGGATTGATGCTAGTAGAATTTCTGGTATAGGAAAAGGTGAAAGCGAACCTAAAATAGATTGTGGCACTAAATGTACTGAAGAAGAGTTCCAAACAAATAGACGTTCAGAGTTTATTATTACAAGTGGAGGTCCTTCTCAAGAATAAAGCTTAAAATAAGTCATAAAAAAAGCCTTACTAATTTTAGTAAGGCTTTTTTATTATTTAATCTGTTTACCATTTTTATCAAAAAAATGATATTCTAAGTATGTGTAAGCATCTCTTGGTAAAATTTTAACCCATTTTTTGTGTTCAAAAAACCATTTTGAACGAATAGATGGAATACCTTTAGTTAAAAAGGCTGCTATAAAAGGATGTGTGTTTAAAGTTATCTTTTTATAGTCTTTTTTAAATAATTGCTCTAAATCATGATTAATCTTTTGGATTAATACAATTGGAGCTTCAACTTCTTCACCATTAGAACTACCATTAGGGTTGTCCTCTCTGGTTTTAATNTTCATTTCTGGTCGAACACGTTGTCTTGTTATTTGAATTAATCCAAATTTACTTGGAGGCAATATTTTGTGCTTTGCTCTATCATGTTTCATTTCATCTCGTAAATGATTGTAGAGCTTTTTTCTGTGTTCAGCTTTATTCATATCTATAAAGTCAACTACAATAATTCCTCCCATATCTCGGAGGCTTAATTGTCTAGCAATTTCTGTTGCTGAAATTAAATTAACTTCTAAAGCAGTTTCTTCTTGCGTTTTTTCTTTATTAGATCTATTTCCACTGTTTACATCAATAACATGTAAAGCTTCTGTATGTTCAATTATTACATAGGCTCCTTTCGCCATAGAAACAGTTTTTCCGAAAGAGGTTTTAATTTGTCTTTCAATTCCAAACTTTTCGAATATGGGAACATTAGATTGATATAACTTTACTATTGATTCTTTTTTTGGTGCAATTTCCTGCACATAATCTTTTATTTGAATATAAAGCTCTTCATCATCAACATGGATACTAGTAAAAGAATCATTAAAAATATCGCGTAAAATAGACGATGCTTTATTTAATTCTCCTAATACTTTACTTGGATGATGGGCTTTATGTAGCTTTTTACACATTGCGGTCCAACGACCTAACAAATTTTGTAAATCTTTATCTAGTTCAGCTACTTTTTTGCCTTCTGCTACAGTTCGTACAATAATACCAAACCCTTGTGGAGTAATACTCTTTACAAGACGTTTTAATCTATCTTTTTCTGCTTTATCTTCTATTTTTTGAGAAATAGAAATTCTATCAGAAAAAGGAACTAAAACAATATATCTACCAGCAATAGAAAGCTCAGAGCTTATTCTTGGGCCTTTTGTAGATATAGGTTCTTTGGCAATTTGTACTAATATAGACTGATTTGATTTTAAGACGTCATTAATTTTACCGNCTTTATCAATATCTTTTTCAAATGGGAATTTGTTTAGAGAAAAATCTCTTAGTTTACCTGTGCTTACACTTTTTGTGAATTTTAAAAATGATGGAAGTTTAGGTCCTAAATCATGATAATGTAAAAAGGCATCTTTTTCGTAGCCTACATTTACAAAAGCAGCATTTAAGCCTGGAACAGATTTTCTTACTTTGGCAATAAACACATCACCAACAGAAAAGTTGTTACTTCCTTCATCCTTTTGTAATTCAATTAGTTTTCCATCTTTTAATAAGGCAAAATCAACATGTTCTGAACCAGATCGAATAATCAATTCTTTATCCATTTAGTTAATTTTTATCCATACACTTTAGTTGAAAGTCAANAGCTAATAGTTAAAGGTTGAAATACAACTTATATCTAGTAACTAGAAACAACCAACCAAATTATACAGATGGATGATACAATATTTTTTATCTAATTATAATTCTTATAATCAGATATATCACCTAAACAAATAAACGGAATAATCCACAATATCTGTTAAGGCAATTCACAGGATTTATATAAATCCGTGGAGTTTTAAACAACAACAGGTCAAGATTGTGTTTAAACTCATTTCAAAGAACGTGAGTACTGTAAAAATCAAAAAAGTAGTTAGATAACTACTTTTCCGACTTATTTTTTCTTTTTGTGACGATTAGCGCGTCTTCTTTTTTTACGCTTATGCGTTGCAACCTTGTGTCTTTTTCTTTTTTTACCACTTGGCATAAGTAATGCTTTTTAAATTAATATTATGGGTCTTATTTAACCTCTACGTTTGTTTTAACTCCTTCTACAAAAACTTTTGCAGGTTTAAATGCTGGGATGTTATGTGCAGGAATTTTAATTGTTGTATTTTTTGATATATTTCTACCTGTTTTTTCTGCTCTTGTTTTAACAATAAAGCTTCCAAAACCTCTCAAATATACATTATCACCACTTTCTAAAGAAGTTTTTACTTCTTCCATAAATGTTTCAACAGTTGCCTGAACATCACCTTTTTCTATTCCTAATTTTTCAGAAATTTTTGCTACTAAATCAGCTTTAGTCATTTTTAATTTATTTAAGTTACTATTAATTATTAAAGGGATGCAAATATAGGAATTAAAAATTCAATATTTCAAACCTAAATCATTTAAATTTAAGTTTATAAACGTTTATTTTTGTCTTTATTATATATCCTAAATGAGAGTTAGTAAAAGTTTAACATCTTGGTATCTAAACAACAAAAGAGATTTCCCTTGGAGAAAGACCACAGATCCTTATAAGATATGGTTGTCTGAAATAATTTTGCAACAAACACAAATTAAACAAGGACTACCTTATTACGAAGCTTTTGTTAGTAATTATCCTACTGTATTCGCTCTTGCAAAAGCCAGTGAAAGCGATGTTTTAAAGCTATGGCAAGGCTTAGGTTATTATTCCAGAGCCAGAAATTTACATGCTACAGCAAAGCATGTTGTTGCCAGTTTAAATGGTAAGTTCCCAGACAACTATATAGATTTACTAAAATTAAAAGGGATTGGAGATTATACTGCTAGTGCTATTGCATCCATTTGTTTTAACGAAAACACAGCTGTTCTTGATGGTAATGTGTATCGGTTTTTATCCAGATATTATGGTATAGACACAGCAATTAATACAACTACTGGATTTAAAACTTTTAAGGTATTGGCTCAGGAGATTATTGATAAAAATAATCCAGCAGAACACAACCAAGCCATTATGGATTTTGGTTCAAGACAATGTTCTCCATCAAATCCTGATTGTTCTATTTGTCCTTTTAATAAATCCTGTGTTGCTTTTAATAAAAACATAGTTAATAAGCTGCCAGTAAAATTAAAGGCAAAAAAACCTGTTAAAAAATATTTTAATTTTTTAGTTTTTGTTTCAGATTCTGGGGAGACCATTCTAGAAAAGCGAGAAGAAAAAGGTATTTGGAAAAACCTATATCAGTTTCCTCTTATTGAAACCGAAAAAGAATCGAGCTTAAATAAGTTTCATTCCAAACTAAAAGATTATACTTTAATAAAGGATTTAAAATATGAATTATCATTATATAATGATACAGATATTATTCATAAGCTATCCCATCAACATCTTCATACCAAGTTTTGGATTATAANCCTAAAAAAGACTCCTGTTCAAGGAATACCTATAAATAAGATTAGAGACTATGCTGTACCAGTTTTAATTGAAAAATTTATAGAAGATTTTAATTTTTAAGGCATAATTAATTTCGCATATAATTTTTTATTAAATTTAAGGAAATGAAAAGCAATTACGTAATTTTGCTGATTATTAACTTATAGGAATATTATGTCAGGAACATTAAATAAAGTNATGCTAATTGGACATTTGGGAGATGAAGTAAAAATGCACTATTTTGATGGTGGAAATTGTATTGGTCGTTTTCCATTGGCTACAAACGAAACTTATACAAACAAACAGACTAACGAGCGTGTAACTAATACAGAATGGCATAATGTGGTTGTAAGAAATAAAGCAGCTGAAATTTGTGAAAAATATTTATCTAAAGGAGATAAGGTATATATAGAAGGAAGATTGAAAACAAGAAAATGGCAGGACGACAGTGGTAACGATAGATATTCTACCGAAATACATTGTACAGATTTCACTTTCCTAACTACTAAAAATGAAAGTGGANGCAATCAGAAAGCAAGCCAAGAAACTAAAAAACCTGAGGCTCAAAATCAACCAAGCAATCAAATAGAAGATGGAAATGACGATCTTCCATTTTAACTTAATAGTGTTTAATTAAAACCACAATAATTGGATCCTGAACCCATAAGATTTTATGCCTTAATGCTAGCAATTGATGTTTCAATTGTTTTTGGTTTTATATTGCTAGTCATACTTCTTTTGTGTTCTGCACTAATTTCTGGAGCAGAAGTAGCTTTGTTTTCATTAACCAGAACAGATTTAGAAGAAGGCATAGAGGCTAATCCAAGTACTTTTAAAATTATCTCAACCCTTTTAGAGCGACCAAAAAAAATATTAGCAACCATATTAGTAGCAAATAATTTTATCAATATCGCAATCGTTATTTTGTTTGCCTATTTAGGAGATTTTTTATTTACAAGCATTACCCAACCTATTATCCGATTTATAGTTGAAGTAGTGGTTATTACTTTTTTAATCCTACTTTTTGGAGAAATATTACCTAAAATTTATGCTAGTAGAAATAAGATTAAGTTCTCTAATTTTATGGCTTATCCATTACGTGTTTTAGATGTTNTCTTCTCACCTATAAGTTTACCAATGCGAAGTATTACATTAGGTATACACAGTAAACTTGGCAAACAGAAATCTAACTTAAGTATCGATCAACTCTCTCAGGCTTTGGAGCTAACTAGTGAACACGATACAACCAAAGAAGAACAAAAAATTCTTCAAGGCATTGTGTCTTTTGGTAATACAGATACGAAGCAGGTTATGCGTCCAAGAATAGATATTTTTGCTTTAAATATNAATCAAAAATATTTAGAAATTATACCAGAAATAATTAGCCATGGTTATTCCAGAATTCCAGTTTTTGAAGATAATATAGATACTATAAAAGGCATTCTTTATGTTAAAGACTTGTTACCTTATATAGATAGAAAACAATTCGATTGGACTACTTTATTAAGAGAACCATTTTTTGTTCCTGAAAACAAAAAACTAGACGATTTAATGGCAGAGTTTCAAGAAAAGAAAGTTCATTTAGCAGTCGTAGTAGACGAATATGGAGGGACTTCTGGACTGATATCTTTAGAAGATATTATCGAAGAAATAGTTGGCGATATTAGTGATGAGTATGACGATGAAGACTTAGTTTTTTCTAAGTTAGATGATAAAAACTTTGTNTTTGAAGGTAAAACAGCTTTAAAAGATTTCTACAAAATAATAAAGATTGAAACCGATACTATTTTTGAAGATAAAAAAGGTGAAGCAGAAACCATAGCAGGATTTGTTTTAGAAATTTCGAAAGGGTTTCCAAAAATAGGTGCTAAAATAAATTTCGAAAATTTCGTTTTCACTATAGAGGCTTTAGATAATAAGCGCATTAAACGTATTAAAATAACTTTACCATAAACTGCATGAAACATCCTCTTTTAGTTTTAAGTATTCTATTTGTTTTTTTGTCTTGTGGCCAAGATCCTATGCCAAAACCTAATGCACATTTAAGATTAGATTTTCCTGATGCTACATACCAAAAACTAGATTTAGAGTTGCCTTTTACAATAGACAAAAACTTGTTAGCAACTAAAGTTGAAGCAAAACCTCTTAAAGGGAATACAGAAAGTTATGGGCTAACCCTAGAGTACCCAAGTTTAAAAGGGTCTATATATCTTACTTATAAAAGTGTTGATAGTAGCAAGAATAATTTAATGGACTTTTTAAGCGATGCGCAAAAATTTACTCAAGAGCATACTAAAAAAGCCGATGAAATTGTAGAACAACTTTATGAAAATAAAGAACGACGTGTCTATGGTATGATTTACGAAGTTGGTGGAAATGCAGCCTCACAATCTCAATTTTATGTTACAGATAGTACGAATCATTTTTTAACAGGCTCGCTTTATTTTTATGCCAAACCCAATTACGATTCGATTTATCCAGCAGCAAAATATCTAGAGAATGATATTAAGCATATAATGGAATCTATTTCTTGGAAATAAAAAAGGATTTGTCATTCCGACGAGAGGAGGAATCTAAGCTTTTAAGTAATTAATTTATTGGATTCTTCGCTTTGCTCTGAATGACACTATGATTTTAATGTTTAT
>JGI24724J26744_10002476_pt1 | contig 12291 bp, 11 predicted proteins | sample Cruoilmetagenom7_FD_26744 | JGI IMG/M metagenome (IMG submission 26744)
GCATTTCCAGCTCTTGAACCTCCTTCAAATTCAGCAGCAGTGTAAAATATGAGTGGATTTAAATAACGCGCGTCAAAACCTTTGTCATTTACATTGTCCCAAATTACAGCTTCAAAAAGTCCAACATTTAATTTTTTTGAAACATTCCAACTTAAATAATGAATAGACATAAATTTCCTTTTATATGCGCCATCTACTGTTAATTCTGACCGAATATCTTGCATCCACATCCATAAATTAGTGTATTGAATTTTCCAGAATTTTGTATTAATTTTTAAATATGGATAAGGCGAAGCTGAATCCGATAAAAATAAAGAACGATATCCATCGCCTATGAAATTCTTCCCATGTCCAAATTGAAAATTAAAATGATTATTTGGTGAATAGGATATATAAGCTTCTGCAACTGGATAATCGTAAGCGTCCGACTTAAAACCTTTCGCAATTCCTCTTCCCGGAATAAATGCTGGATTTCCACCGGCAGGTCTAATAAGTTCAGCATAATCGTTATAATATTTTGCGAACCTCCCTTGACTCTCATAAAAACTAGTTGAGAAATTGAGGTTTTTTCCCAATCCACCATTAACTTGAATTCCTCTAGTGTTGTTAAACGTATTTACACCTTCACTATCACTTCCTACCTGTAAATCAACAATTGGGTTTACAGTAAACCAATAATCTTGGTCTTTTACAAAAGCCATGTGCTCGTTCAATAATTTTCTGCCAAACCAGCTTTTTTTATCTTCTAAAATTAGTTTATTCTTTTTTGAATCTAAATCTACATTAGCATTTATATCATTGAAAACATAAGGTTTCATTGCAGCGTGCGAATTCTCTATTTGATGCAAATAACTGTCTAAAACATTGTATTCTGCATGTGTAAAAGGGATATTTAAATTACTGCTATGCTCAGGAAATAAACTTTTTGAATTTACTATCGCTTCGTTTTTTGGAAGTTCTATAACCGCAACAATATCTTCTTGAGTTATGATGGGTTTTTCTTTAACTTTTTCAATGTTTACCTCCCTATTTAAAGGAACAGCTAACGGGTACACAAACTGCATTTCTACTGCATGATTGTTGTATTTTGCTGGCGTAATTTTTGGCAACGTTTTAAAAACACGTTCTACTTCCGTCTTTAATGTTTCATAGGGTGAATTTACATACAACACTTTAAATTCTCCTGTTGATTCCACCAAAAACAGCACATTTAAAATACCTGAAAAATTATCGTCACTAACTTCTTTAGGAATTTTAAACTCGTTCGTTACTAAATTCCTTAATTGACCTTTAAAACAGGCTTCAGTATTTGAAATTTCTAAATCTTTACACGCTTCAAAAACAGGGAACTTTTCAGTTTGTGAATACAACACAACTGAAATTAGGAAAAAGAAAAAGCTAAGTAGGGGTTTGTTCATTATTGCTTTTCAACTTTATTATTGGTTAATTTATAATATTCTCCGCTTTCTTTGCATTGGGCAACGCCTTTTTCATCAAACTCTAAACGATGTCCATATTCACTCATCCATCCAATTTGTTTTGAAGGATTTCCAACTACCAAAGCATATGGTAAAACTTCTTTTGTAACCACAGCTCCTGCGCCAATAAATGCAAATTCTCCAATGTTATTTCCGCAAACAATGGTTGCGTTAGCGCCAATACTAGCTCCAGTTCTAACAATCGTTTTTTGGTATTCTCCTCTTCTAACAACAGCACTTCTCGGATTAATTACATTCGTAAAAACCATTGACGGCCCTAAAAAAACATCGTCTTCACAAATGACTCCCGAATAAATGGAAACATTGTTTTGAACCTTAACATTTTTACCCAAAACAACATCGGGTGAGATGACAACATTCTGACCAATATTGCAGTTTTCACCAATTTTTGAGTTTGGCATTATATGACTAAAATGCCAAACTTTTGTGCCATTGCCAATTTCACAACCCTCATCAATTACCGCTGTTTTATGTGCAAAATACGCTTCCATTTAATAGCCTTCTGTAGTTTTACCGCCATCAGCTATAATTTTAGCCGAGGAAGTTCCAATTCTTGAAACACCTAAAATAACCATTTTTACGGCATCATCATAATTTCTAACTCCTCCTGCTGCTTTGGCTAATAAAGGCTTCGCATTTTCAACAATCAATTCCATCGCTTCAAAAGTTGCGCCGTTTGGCTTTCCTCCTTCCGTTTTATAAAATCCTGTTGAAGATTTAACATACACATTTTTTGCATTTTCTTCACCAAATTGTTCTAATACAACATCTCTAATTAATTGAGTTATACTAACAATTTCTTCATTTGATAAAGCAGCAATTTCAATAATCCACTTTACAGTTTTATTATGCTCTAAGCCTATTTTAGTTCCTTTAAAAACCTCAGCCTTTACCAAGTTAATTTTGCCTTCTTTAAATGCCTCATAATTTATAACATAGTCCAATTCATCTGCACCATCATCAATGGCTTTTTGAGCTTCCTTTAATTTTGAATCTGTAGTGTAAGTGCCTTCATGAAAACCAATTACTGTGCCTATAAACGCTTTTGAATTTGCTTTCGTTACCATTTCTCTAGCCATTGAAACAAATTTTGGACGTATCATTGCCAATACAAATTCGTTATCAATAACTTCATTAACTAAATCCTTTACTAGTTGTTTTGTTGCTGCTTCAGAAGTATTAGACTGTTCTTCTGTTTTTAGATAGGTAGAATCTAAATATTGATTTATTTTCATTTTTATACTTAAGTTCAATAATTATTTACAGAACAAATATAATCTATTAAATTGTCATATAAACACAAAAACACCTGATAACAAAATAATGAATCAGGTGTTTTCAAAATTCAAATAATTAAAAATGAAAGATATTTAAAATATCTATTCAATTTTAAATACTATTGGCAACCCATAGCTTACACCCACAGGTTTTCCTCGTTGTTTTCCAGGCACCATTTTAGGCAGCAATGAAATTATCTTTTCCGCCTCTAATTGTAATTTTTTATGTGGAGCTCTTGCTTTGATATCAGCAATTTTTCCATCGGAACCAATCTTAAAAACAACAAATATTTTTTGAATACTTCCTTGAGGCAATCCTAAATCAGAAGCCAAAGACGGATTGAATTTTTTCTGAACAAATTTTGAAATTTGTTTAGAAAAACAGGCTCTTAGTTGCTCTTTATTTCCAGTACAACCTGGAAATATTGGAACTTCTTCAATAATAATAAATGGCACATCTTCCTCAACAATTTCTTCTTCTTCTACCGACATCATATCCTGATTCATATCAACCACAATAGCTTCAGATTCGTCGGTTTCAGTACTTTCAATAATTGATTCATCCACTTCAACTTCATCTTCAACCTTTACAATGTTCTCAAGAACTGTAACTTTTGGAGGTGGTGTTTTAGTGGATTCTATTGGTTTAATTTCAACCAATTCTACCGATTCGTCTGTTAAAATTGTTGTCCCCGTTAATTCACTAATTTCACTTGGATACGATTTTAATTGAAAAAATTGATACACAATAAACAATGCTAAGACAAATCCTAATTGAACTAATATTTTGCTATAGTTTTCCAACATAGCATTCGGATACTTCTTTATATCCATAATTTCTTGTTTTAGGTTAAACAAGTACAGCTAAAGAACTGTTTTCACAGTGAAGTGTATAATGTAAATCGTTGCTTTTTAAAGTTGTTATAAAGCAACTTATTACAAGATTAATTTCATATTAAATTTACAAAGTATTCTTATAAAAATCAAGTATTTAACAAAAAAACAACCCGAAGGTTGCTTTTTTTATTCTACTTTAAAAGTAATCGGCATTGAGTATTTTACATTAACCGGTGAACCACCTTGTAAACCTGGTTTCATTTTAGGCAATAAATGAATAACTCTAAATGCTTCTTTTTCCAAGCTTTTATGTGGGGCTCTAATTTTAACATCAACAATGTCTCCTTTTTTGTCAATTTTAAATACCGTAAAAATTCTTTGAATACCAGGTTGTAACCCCAATTGATTGGCTAAATCTGCGTTAAATTTTTTCTGAATAAACTTACTTACTTTTTTAGACAAGCACTCTTTTAATTCTTCATTATCCCCTTTACAACCTGGATAAGAAGGCACGACTTCAACTGATAAGATATTATAATCGTCTTCTATTTTTATGTCTTCAGGCTCGTCAATATCAACGATGTCGGAAACATCAACAGGAGTATCAGGATCAGTTGGCTCAATAAAAATATCGGGAGTATCTACATCATCTTCAACCTTTATAATTTCATTTGAAATCTTTACTTTTTTAATTGGAGCAACCTTTTTTTCTATTTTATATTCAATATTTTCTTCAGAAAAATCATCAATAGTTATTCCTGAATCGTTTAAAATTGCAATATCTTTATCAAAAGTTTTCTGATTAATTAAAATGTGAATTACAGAAAGTGCTAAAACTAGCCCTAATTGCGTGAAAATTTTGCTGTAATTCTCTAAATTTGCTTTTGGATGTTTTTTTGTTTTCATACTGTTTTAATTTTAGGTTAATATGTATTTAAAAAGCTCGCAGTAATTGTATTGAGTGGAATTGAGATAATTACGCTTGCAACTTAAATATGGTAAATGTTAAAATTATGTTAACATCAAGAAACATACCAAAAAAGAAGCCGTTCTTAATTGAGCGGCTTCTTCATTTTATACATTGTACGAACTAAAAATTAATATTGAAGCAATCATTATAAAATAATGAGACTGCCACGTTTTACTAAAAAAAAGTAAAACTCGCAGTGACGTACATATAATTTAAAACTATTGTTTTATCCTAAACAAAAAGAAGCTACCCTTTAAAAGATAGCTTCTGTATTGTTTAATTAACCTATTTCCTTACTAGTCGAAATTGTAATAACACTATGGTAAACTGTTAATTAAACTCTCTAATGCAGGTTGAGAAATTGGAGTTAAACCTGAAATTACTTCTATATGACCATCAACAATTGTTGTTCCTTGAATTGCATAATGCAATTGTCCTTCTATTTCTGAAACCATAATTATGTGAACTTCTAATCCTACTGGAATTAATCCGTAATGCTCGGTAAACATTTCTAAATTGGTATCGTAAACATCCATTCTTGCTAAAGCTGTTGGTTCACCATCATACGATAAATAAACTGCACAGTTATCCTGATTGTATTCCGCTGGTACATCGATATAAATTTCTGTTTTTGCGCCTGTGTAACTGTACCATCTATCAAGGTTTGTCCAACCAAATGATCCAATATCATAATTGTATGTTGCAAACTCACCTGCAGTACCTTGACCATCTCTAATTCTTGCATCATCCGTTACTCCATTTTCATCCTCATCAGCTTCTACCCAATCACAATCATTGTCAATACCATCACAATCTTGATCTGGACCACCTCTAAAAATCTTCATTCCTCCATCTAAATCTGCAAAATCTACTGGGCGACTAGAAACTTCTGCCATTTCTAATAAGTCTAATTCATTTGCTCCTTGTTTTGCATTTATAAAGAATTCACCTGCCGATTTTAAGGCTTCTTTATCGCCATTAGCTTTCATACCTAAGGTTGATTTATTTTGTAATAACATCGATGCTTTATCGTAAATCTCGATTAATTCTACTGTTACATTTCCAGTAACTGGGTTTCCATTATTACCAAATGCGTTTGCAGGGAAAAATACTTTTGTTCCTTGTTCCCCGGTAATTGTTCCTCCTGCTGAAGCATCTAAGGTAAATTCTTGTAAAGCATTAATTCTATTATCTTGAAATCTGTCGTTTAAAGCAATTCCGTCTGGTTGTGCTTCATTTTGTTCTAATCCCTCCCCATCTTCAACACAACTTACAAAAGTTGCTACTGCAAAAATTCCTAATACTCCTTTTAAAATGTTGTTTACAACTTTACTGTTATTCAAGTTTGCAAAATTTAGTTTTTGTGTTTTCATTTGTTTCTTTTTTATTATTTTTAATTTGTCAAATAGAATTCGACATTTTTAATTCGTTTTACACTTACATATCAACACTGTTTAAAAATTGTTACCCATTATTCTGAAAAAAACTTTAAATTAGCTTCAACAACTAGCTAAATGAGTATAAAAAAACACGCAGATCATATATATATAGAGGCTTTGCTTAAAAACGACAGTAGAGTACTTTCAAAAGTTTATGAGAAATTTTCTCCTAAAATTNTAGCTATGGTAAAAAAGAATAGTGGTTGTGCTGATGACGCTCAAGATATTATTCAAGAAACATTGGTAACTATTTTTCACCAGGCAAGTGAGAAGAATTTTATACTTACTTGTCCGTTTGATGCCTACTTCTATTTATTATGTAAACGTAAGTGGTTGAATGAACTTAAAAAAAGAGGAAATAAAAGGGTAACAATTGTTGAAGATGTGACATCTATTACTGAAGAGCAAGAACAACAAGTTGAAGAAACCGAAATATTTGAACAACAACATCAGCTTTTTGAATTAAAATTTAAAGAATTAGGGCAAAAATGTCAAGAACTTTTAAAAACTACTTTCAAAATAAAATCGATGGAAAAGGTTGCTGAAGCATTAGGTGTAACTTATGGTTATGCTCGTAAAAAGAAGTCGCAATGTATGGGTCAATTAACCAAACTTGTAAAAGCTTCTAATGAATTTCAACAACTAAATAGTTACTAAAATGGAAGATGTAAGATATATAACATTTGAAAAATACCTCAACAAAGAGTTGACCAGTGAGGAAATGGCTGACTTTGAAAAGCAGTTAATTGCCAATACAGATTTTAAACAAGAATTTGAAATATACAAAGCTTTAGAAACCAGTTTAAACTCTACATTTGAGAATGAAGAAAAAGAAACCGAGTTAAAAGCTACGTTAACCAACTTAGGCAAAAAATATATAAAAGAAGAAACTGTTAAAAAAGAAACCAAAGTAATTTCATTATTTAATTATAAAAAACTATTAGTTGCTGCAAGTATTGCGGTATTAATTGGACTTTTTGTTTTTAACAACGGAGATCCTGCGTATAGTGATTTTGCAAACCACACCAGTCTAGAATTTACAGTAAGAGGTGAAAATGATGAAATGCGTTCAAAAGCCGAAGAAGCTTTTAACACTAAAAATTATACTGAAGCTTTAAAACTCATAACTAAAATTGGAAATCAAGATTTAAAAGATACCGAGATTCAATTGTATCGTGGTATTTGTTATTTAGAACTAAATTCATACGATGCAGCTGAAGGTCTTTTTAATAAAATAAGCAATGGAGACTCTGCTTTTAAATACAAAGCTACTTGGTATAAAGCCCTCACTTATTTAAAACAAGAACAGTTTGAAAAGTGTAAAAACACTTTAAAAACCATTCCTGAAAGTACTGAGGAATATGAGTTGGCTCAGAAGTTGTTGAAAAAACTTTAACGTGTTTTTATATGGAAAAAGCTGCACGTTTTTAATTTCACTATTTTTTCAAAGGTGAATGATGCTCGTGAACCAATTTCCAACCATTCTCTGTTTTTACAAATAGTAGCGTAATTTGGTCATTAACTCCAGTTCCGTTCTCTGTATAAAATGATGCCATTTTTTCTGGTTGTTTACTATTCCAAGCATCCGTATATTTTTGTCCAAATTCGACCATTTAGTCGTATTCGGACTTTCCAGATTTACACCCTGTTATCATCTTTAAGATTATTAAAAACATTGTTACAATTGAGAATTTTGTTTTCATACTATTTTATTAAAGTTGACTCTAATATCTCAGATATGAATATTACACTTGCCTGTTGGGTCATATCAAAGGTGCAGCCGTAATACGCTAAAACTTTTTCTAAATCTGCATAGCAATTTTTCATTTGTTGTTCAAAATCACCAATAGTACTTTGGCACTAATCTATTTGATTTATTGTGTTGTGTCAACCACATATTAATGTGGTTCTATTCTTTGTGATTTTGAAACTAATGGCTTATTTTAATTAAATACTTGAGATTTAAACTATTGATTAATTTAAAGTTGAGAGTTTAAAAAACGTAATAATCGACAAATGAATTTCTAAGTTTTTAGTTACTTTTGCGCTATGATAATTACCGATACACACACGCATTTATACAGCGAACAATTTAATGAGGATAGAACCGAAATGATGCAGCGAGCCATAGATGCTGGTGTTTCTCGTTTTTTTATCCCAGCCATAGATTCTACTTATTTACCAGCAATGTTAGATTTGGAAAAATCGTTTCCAAAAAACATATTTTTAATGATGGGTTTACATCCAACTCACGTAAAAGAAAATGTGGAAGAAGAATTAGAGTTTGTAAAAAACTGGTTAGACAAGCGTCCTTTTTATGCTGTTGGCGAAATTGGAATTGATTTGTATTGGGATAAAACTTTTTTGAAACAACAACAATATGCTTTTAAACAGCAAATTGAATGGGCGAAAGAGAAAAACCTGCCCATTGTAATTCATTGCAGAGATGCTTTTGATGAAATTTTTGAGGTTTTAGAAGAACTTAAAGATGATAAATTATTCGGAATTTTTCATTGTTTTACTGGAACATTAGAACAAGCTAAAAAAGCCATTTCATACAATATGAAATTAGGAATTGGCGGAGTTGTTACCTTTAAAAATGGTAAAATTGATCAATTTTTAAATGAAATTCCAATTGAGCATATCGTATTAGAAACCGATGCGCCTTATTTAGCTCCAACACCGTTTCGTGGTAAAAGAAATGAAAGTAGTTATGTCACCAAAGTTTTAGATAAACTAGTGGACATTTATGAATTAACTCCAGAAGAAATTGCTAAAACAACTACTCAAAACTCAAAAGATGTTTTTGGAGTTTAGATAATTAATCAATTCTATTGAATAGAAACTCTGAGTAATCTCTTAGAACAAGCTGACCTTCAGCATTAAATGAAATAGGGGTTTTAATCACATCGTCATTTTCTGTTAACGTAATTAAATTATTGTCAATCTTCCAATTAAATGTAACCAAGCTCGATGTAATTGTGGTTTCCATAGTTCCAATTCGTACCGTTTTAAATCCAGATTCATCAGCATTAAACATTAATTTATACTCGAAATCTTCTTTAAAATCACTTCGCATCCATTCCCCAATTAGTTGATTGTTTAAATTATTATCTTCATCTTTACCACAAGAAATAGCAATAGAAATTATTAAGAGAACAAATAAAACTTTAATCTTTTTCATAAAATATTGGAAATATAATTTCTCAAGTTAAGTATTCCCCTTCTTAATTGAAATATAATTTAACAATTGGCTCGTTTTTTTAAATAAACGTATCTTTAATCTTTATAAATGAAATCAACAAATAGTTGAAAACAACTCAAATAACATATTACAAAACACCCATTGGCTCTGCTAAAATTGAAGGTAATATCGATGGAATTTCTTCAATTTCAGTTTTAGATAAGGAAATTGAAAATTCAATAACTATTCCAGTTGAGTTACAAGAATGTGTTCAACAATTAGATGAATACTTTCTAGGAAAACGAACCGAATTCAACTTAAAATTAAACCCAAAAGGAACAGAATTTCAACAAAAAGTATGGAATGCTTTGCTCAAAGTTCCATTTGGAAAAACACGAACCTATTTAGAGCAATCCAAAGTTTTAGGTGATGCAAAAGCCATTAGAGCAGTAGCTTCTGCCAATGGAAAAAACCCTATTTGGATTGTAATTCCGTGCCATAGAATTATTGGAAGTGACGGATCTTTAACAGGTTATGCAGGTGGAATTTGGCGCAAAAAATGGTTATTAGAACACGAAAGTCCTTCAAAACAGCAATCATTATTTTAAACTATTTTTAGCATTGAAACGTTTGTTTAAAAAATGAAAAAGTTTATCCTCTTTTTTTTCCTTTTAATTATTGCCTTTGGTAAATCTTTTGGTCAAAATAAAAAGTTACAAACCAAAACATTTTCAGTTGTAAACGATACGATTAATATAGATTCGGTAAGTATCAATCCGTTTAATTTTAAAGTACTTAACAATGCTAATAATGAAATTGACACGGCTAAGTATTTTATAGATTTTGGAAAATCAATTTTAATTTTAAAAAAACCACACAGCTTTAAAGCTATCAAAGTTCAGTACAATTCTTATCCAGATTTCCTAACAAAAATCTATTCTCCTTTTGATGAAAAATTAATTTTACCAAGCTCAACCAATGCTTCCTCTTTTTATAGTTTATCTAACAATTCTAAAGTGCCTTTTACTCCTTTTGACGGTTTAAATACAGTTGGAAATATTACACGAGGGTTTACCGTTGGAAACAATCAAAACGGTGTTTCAAATTCCAGTTTAGATTTACAAATTTCAGGAAAACTATCAGAAAAAGTGACGTTAAAGGCTTCCATTGTTGACACCAATTTGCCAATTCAAGAAAATGGAAATACGTATGAATTAAATGAGTTTGATCGTGTTTTTATTGAATTATCCTCTCAAAATTGGAAAATTAATGCTGGTGATATTTATTTGAACAATAGAGAAACTCATTTTTTAAACTTCAATAAAAAAGTATCAGGACTTGGGGTAAATGCAAGTATAATAAAAGAAAAATCTAGATTCGATATTCAAACATCTGGCGCGATTGTAAAAGGAAAATATAAAAAAATTGAATTCAATGGTTCAGAAGGGAATCAAGGCCCTTACCAATTATCCGATTTTGAAAATAAGTATGTTTTAATTCTTTCAGGAACTGAGAAAATATATGTTAACGGACAATTATTAAACCGAGGTGAAACGAATGACTATGTTATAGATTACAATACTTCTGAACTTACATTTAACGCAACTTTCCCTATAACTTCCGATATGCGAATTGCTGCTGAATATCAATATTCCGATAGAGTTTACACACGTTTTGTGAGTTATAATAGTCTTGCTTTTACCAACGAAAAACTCTCCATAAACACTTATTTTTACAATGAAAATGATTTAAAAAACAGACCTATTGAGCAAGATTTAAGCAATGAACAAAAGCAAATTTTAGCCAATGCTGGAAATGATTTTAGCCAAATGGTAGCTCCATCTGCTTTTGCTGAAATTTATTCTGAAAACAAAATTTTGTATAAAAAAACAGTTTTAGGAAGTGAAGAAATATTTGAGTATTCAACCATTAAACAAGATGAGTTGTACAATGTTTCCTTTTCATTTGTTGGTGAAAATAATGGCGATTACGTTTTAGAAGATGTAATTGCCCTTGGAAAAATTTACAAATATGCTGGAGAAAACCTGGGGAATTACAATCCAATAGTTCAATTAGTTGCTCCGAATAAATTACAAATAGCTGTTGTAAAAGCGAAATACAATCCGTCGGAAAAAACCAGTATTTATACCGAGACGGCATTAAGCAATAATGATGAAAATTTGTTTTCAACTATTAATGATAAAAACAATACGGGTTTGGCATCAAAATTTGGATGGGATCAAGTATTACTACAAAAAAAAATAACCCTAAAGTCAACGTTTAATTTAGATTATATAAACGAAAAATTTAAATCGGTTGAACGTTTAAATCCTGTTGAATTTAACAGAGATTGGAATATTGAAACTACTTTTGGAAATCAAANTTTAATTCGCTCATCGATAGAATTATCAAAAAATCCAAATAACCGTATTCAATATGGTTTTGAAAACTTAAAAATAAACGAAAATTATACAGGTTCTAAGCACAATTTAACTACGTTAATCACTTCAAAAAAAATAAGTTTAGCCATTAATTCTAGCATTTTAAACAATGAAGATTTGATAAATTCTGGTAGTTTTATTCGGAACAATATCAAAGCACATTACAACCTAACTAAAAGTTGGTTTGGTGTATCTTTTGAATCTGAAAATAATAAAAAAAAGCTACAATCTTCAGCTACTTTATTAAATAATAGTCACGCTTATAACCAATATGAAGGCTTTTTTGGTGTTGGAGATTCAACCGCTGTCTTTACTCAAATCGGAGCTATTTTTAGAACAACCGATAGTGTTCAAAATGGACAATTAAATAAGGTTAATAATTCAAAAACTTTTTATTTGAAATCGAATTTAATTCAAACAAAAAACACAAAACTAAACGCATATATTAATTACAGAACCATTGAAAACACCAACTACAATAACGAAGAATCTATCAATTCACGAATTGCATATAGTCAACAATTTTTCAATCAATTTTTAAATATTAGCAGTAACTATCAAACACTTTCTGGAACACTTCCGCAACAAGATTACAGCTATATAGAAACGGAGCCTGGGCAAGGTTTTTATACTTGGATTGATTA
>JGI24724J26744_10002477_pt1 | contig 12287 bp, 14 predicted proteins | sample Cruoilmetagenom7_FD_26744 | JGI IMG/M metagenome (IMG submission 26744)
CGGATAGCGGTGAAATCACCTGCGTGTTTCCTTGCCCCGATGGGCCAATGGCCTATCTCGACGAGTATTTCAAATATATCGACGCCAGCCACTTTCCGGCTATAACCAACGAAGATGTTTTGGTGAACAAGCCCTAAAAGGGGGAACCTATGGACCAGCTAAAAGCCATTGAGGCCTTTGCCGCCCTCGCGCAAGATACCCGCATGTCGATCTATCGTCTGCTGGTGAAACAGGCTTCAAATAGCATTCGGGCTAGCGAGATTTCAGAGCGCCTGAAAATTGTGCCGTCTACGCTTTCCGGCCATCTGGCCATTTTAAAGCGCGCAGGCCTTTTGCAAGCCACCCGCCACCAGCGTGAAATCCACTATGCGGCGGATATCGAGGCGATAAACGAGCTTATCAGCTTTTTGCTGCAAGATTGCTGCGACGGCCAAATGGACAATTGCGGCGAAATTCTTACCTTGCTGAAAAAGCCCGAGCCCCAAGATGTCTGAGTCCCTTATCAGCTCCGAAATTGATTTTGAGGCCAAAGGTAAACACACCGGATTCCTACGCCTGCCGCACTCGGTGCATCGGAGCGCCTATGGGCGCATTCTTATCCCGATTGTGATGATCAATAACGGCAACGGCCCCACCACATTGCTGATGGCAGGCAATCATGGTGACGAATACGAGGCCCAAATTGCGCTCAGCAAGCTGTGCCGCGAGCTTCAAGCGAAGGATATTCAAGGGCCGCCTGATCATTTTGCCGATGGCGAATTTTCCGGCGGCGCAGGCGGGCACGCGCACTTCCCCCATTGATGGCGGCAATCTCAACCGGAGTTTTCCGGGGGATCCGCACGGCACGCCTACAGAAATGATCGCGCATTATATTGAGGAAGACTTGCTCCCGATTTGCGATTATTTCTTTGATTTTCACTCCGGTGGCTCATCGCTTTATTATCCTGCCACACTACTCCGGGGCTTAGGCCATTCTCCTGAGGAGAGCGCCAAACTTATCGAGCTGCAAGCCGCCTTTGATGCGCCTTATGCATGGGTTTTCACCTCAGGCGGGGGGCGGTCCTCTACGGCGCGCACGGCTATGGGCGGGGGCAATCGCAAGGGCGCGATAACCCTAATGGCAGAGCTGGGCGGCGGCGGGGCCGTTACGCCCAAAATTCTGGCGCTAACAGAGCGGGGCATAAAGCGGCTGCTGCACAGCACCGGCATGCTGCCAGCCTATTTGCCGGATGCCCCAAACGGCACCCGCGAGCTTACGATAGCGGAATCCGTCATCGCGTATGATAACGGCGTTTTTGAGCCATACTGCACGGTCGAAGGCGAGGTGAAAAAAGGCGATACCGCAGGTGCGATTCACTTTCCCGACACCCCGTGGAAAGCCCCTGTTTTCCTGACGTTCCAGCACTCTGGCATGGTGCTATCTGAGCGCGTGCCGGGCTTGGTTGAGCGAGGGGATTGCTTGTTTCAGATCGGGCAAGATCTGTAGCGAGTCCAACAGAGCCCAAATACAAAAACTTGGGTGAGAGGCTTTGTGATGCAAAATTGCAAACTGCTTCTTTGCCGCCAAGGGAAACCTGAAATGCCCCCCACCCTTACTCGTTACTATGAATTAGTCGCAAACAGGTGGCTCTGCGTTCAATATTATTTACTCACAGGCGCTCGTTTTCATCAGCCCCCAGCCAAAACGCGGGTCATGGCCTGCATCCCCTAGGTCTTCGGCCTGTTGGCGCAAAGCATCAAACACGGCAGCATGAGTTGAACGCCCTGCCGCAATTTCATGGGCAATCAGTGCGGTGGCCACGGCGCTTGCAAATGACGTGCCCGAGCGCACTGCGCCGCCGCGTTTGCTGGCCACCAGAAGGTCAACCCCGGCGCGGCAAAATCAACCGCTTCGCCGCGATTTGCCCGCCGATAAAGCCGCTTTGCTGCGTCTATGGCCGTAATGGCAAAAACGCGCGGATCCGCAGCTGGGTAGGAAACAACATTCGCGCGCCCGTTCCCCGTGGCCGCAACCATTATTAAGCCCTTCGCACTGGCCACTCCGACAATCTGCGCAAAGGTAGAATTTCGCGGGCCAGAAAGTGACATATTCACGATTTCCACATCACGCGAGAGCATCCAGTCCAGCCCCTTCGCAATGTTTTCTAGGCGTGCCACATCACGCCCGCCCGAGCGCGCAAAAGCAACGGCCGAAAACAACTGCGCGCCAGTGGCAAGGCCTGCGGGCACACGCCCACTGGAAACCCCCAGAATAAGCGAGGCAATTCCTGTTGCATGATCGGTTGCCCCCAAACGCTCCCGCTCGCTCAAGACCGAATTTTCAAAAATAGTGGCCCCAGCTAGGGCCGAATTTGTAGGGTCTAACGGGCCATCTATCAGCCCAATTCGAACCGTTCTAGCGAGCGTGCAGGTTTCAGGGGATGAAATCCCCACCAACTCCCCCACAAAATCGTCCGCCCCAGCGGAAGCACCGTAAACGGTGTGTTTATCAACGGTTACGGCGATATTGTTTTGGGCTAAAAGCGCACGAAGCTCATTGAGATTCATCCTGCCGTTGAGGTCAACAAAGCTCATTCTGACGCTCAGCGAAGTCAAAGACGCGCTTCGCAAAATCGTAACGCCCTCTCTTAGCAGCAATACCTGCGCGGTTGTCACAGTTTCTGCGGAACCCAATAAGATATATTCGGGGCCACCACTGGGGGCGACGACCTCATGACGAGTAGCGGGTGCCATCGGAGCCAGCCCACGCTGATCTAGAATCTGGCCACTGCGGCTTCCACCCCACCACTTCCACCACCGCCGCTTCCACCGCTCTCCCAGCTCGCGCAGGTTTTGGGGTTGGCAACCACTTTTTCCTGACCGTTTGTCTCCACATGCACAACTTTGAAATTGGTTGAGGCTGGTAGCCCGCTCAAAGGCATAAGAATGCGGAGGCGGCTGGTCGTATGGGAAATCAGATTTGCCGGATACAAATCCCCATCAAACCGGTGAAACAAATTTGGAGTCGTGTTGCGTAAATATCCCGGGGTCGGCACATCCATGATCTCACCGGGGCCGATGCAGTTTCCCTGCCCCTGCGCCTGCGCGGCAACCGCGCCAATGGCCAGCCAGACCATCGAGAGAATAATACGAGCGGTTTTCATTGAGGGATTTCCACAAATTCAAACACGCTGCTCTGTGCGCGCACCGTTTCAGCAAGCGTGTCTAATTCGCTCTCGTCAAGTGGTTTCAAGCGGTAAAACCCGCGCGCCGAGGGGCCGTCAACAATGACCAAACCAAGCTCAAGAAGCGCCGCCGCTACGGCGTGCTGTTGCACATCTGGCTGAAACCGAACGGTGAGGGTGGCAGCCATTTCATCACCAGACGCTTGAATATACTCGGGCTTTTCGGGTGCAAAACCGGTGCCCGCATAAAAGGCCAAGGCCACCATTGCCGCCACTGCACCGCCAACAATTGGCGAAATGCGCAAAGGGGCGCGGGCTGTATCATTGGCTGGCGTTGGCTGGCTTTCTTGCTCGATACTCCGCATCAAACGGGCCAAGCCAAGCTCGGCCGCTTCGTTGGTTGGCGTGTTGGCCTGCATCTCTTCTCTGATCAACGCCAAGGCTTCTACGTCCTGACGCAGCGCCGCTGACTGCTCTATAGCTTGCCGCACCTCGGCGTGCTCGTGCTCATCCAAGGTGCCGTTTACATAAAACGGTAGGAGCGCTTCGATATCTTTATGCGCCATCAAACCACCCCTGAATTGAGGCGTGCCGAAACACAGCGTAATAGTAATTTTTTTGCATGATAAACACGGGTTTTTACCGTTCCTTCCGGTGAACCAATAACGTCTGAAATTTGCCGATAACTAAAGTCTTCAAAAAACGCGAGTTCAATGGCCACGCGGTGATCTGGCTTTAGCTCCTCTATGCAGGCGCGAACATGCGTTGCCCGCTCCGAAGAAACCAGCGTTTCCTCGGCTGTTGGGCTTTCATCCGCCATTTCCGGCACGTCCGCCATTGTTTCTACTTTCCCGCTACGTCGATAAACATCAATAACCTTGCGATACGCTATGCCAAAAACCCAGGTCTTCACACTGGATCTGCCTTCAAAACGGCCCGCGCCTTTCCAGACTTCGATAAATACGTCATGGAGTAAGTCGGATGCCTGATGGGAATCGTTCAATTTTAGGAATATAAATCCGTATAACGGTCGCTCCATCGCTCGATAAAAGTCTTCAAAGGCCTTTTTGTCTCGCTTGGAGATTTTCGAAATCATCGATTTCAGGTCTGCGTCAGGGATATGATTTTTGGACAATGCGAGTTTTTACCGATTGCGCGAGAAGCCGATTTCGGATCGTAGCGCGACCCCAAATACCCAGCCCTCGGGGTTATCTACCAAATCATGCACTTGTGAACCACTACCATATTGAGCACTCAATACCAAATTATGCCCCTTCGCAACTTGCAAAAGCAAATTCTGCGCCGCGTAAAGCCCGTCTGCCTCGGTCGGGTTTTCATATTCATGGAACCCAAATTCTGTTTCTGAGGTCACTATATCGGGAATGAGCTCATAGCTTACGGCAAGGCCAGCGCCTGCATCCCAATAAGCGCCGCTCTCATTGATCACATGGCCGGCTTCAGCGCTAAATTTGATGTCGAGTACCGCGTTCGGGCTATAAGTATACAAAAAATCGAGCCTGCGGGACAGCTCGTCCTCATCCAAAACACTGCGATCATCGGAGAGATCATAACGATAGGACAGCGCATATGATGAATTCCGGTTGAATTTATCAAACCCAACGACGAAGCTATAAAAGGTGTTGTCTTGCGGGTCCATTGCGCCCACCGGTGTGGTTAACCGATCTTGTGTTAGCACATCGGCGAGGGCGTAGAATGTGGCGCCATTCTGGAACCCGCCCGTAAAATCATCCGGAAGATAAAAAACCTTGAGGGAAAACTCGCCAAGGGCATCGGTGGGGGCGTCCGAGGTGCCGTGAAAGTTGGTTTCTGCGTAGCCAAGGGCCGCCTGCCACTGCCAAAGCTTTGATTGGTAGGCCAGCTCAACTTTGGCCCCTTGCTCACCTGAAATGCGCGAGGGGTTTAGCGCGCTATAGTGGCTTTGGTCGATTGCGCGTAAGTCAATGGAAAGCCCTAAACTACGCTCGCTTTCAGAAAGAAATTCAAACCCAAAACTGGCAATTAGGGCCTGCCCTGTATTGGTGCTATCAACGGTTTCCCATGCGCTTTGCTCAAGCCAGCGCATAATCCAGCGATGCAAAATCAACCGGCCCGCTCAGGGTCAGGCCATAGCCAGCACTGGTACCAGCCAAGCCATCGGGCATGGCTGCACTGCGGCCGCTATAGCCTGCAAAGCTGATGCGCGTGCTACTGCTCTCATGCGGCTGCAAATAACCGTAGGTGCCAAAAACCAAATCGTCTGGGTCTTCCAGCCCAGACAAATTAGTTTTGCCCTCCAAAACCGAAGGCGAAAGGGCGAAAGCGGCCAGTTGATACTTGTCTGAAAGGTCTTTCAACCGGAAAGAAAATCCGCGGCGGGTTGCATCGTCTATCAGGCCGGTATCGCTATAAATATAGTGCGTGCCGAGACGGGTATATAGCTCATCGCCCCCCAAGCGCCCCCTGTATTGCAAATATAGGTCATTAATCGAAAGCTCGGCAGAAACGGGTTTGCCTGCACTATCTGGGTAGCCAAAACTGACAGCGCCGGTAAAACGCCCCGCTGCATTGCTGAAATCAATGCGGCCAGCTGCGGAGAAATAACCATCATCACGGGCCGCTGATCCGGCATATCCTGCTTCTGTACTAAAAGAGGCATAAAGCTCTCGCGTCAGAATTTGTGTATCAAAGACCCAGGCGCCAATCGTATCTGTTTGACCCGGTTTTTTGAGCTGCAAAACCAGATCATGCCTTTGGCCTGAAAGCCCTTCGGGCAATATGAGCCGGAGCTGCCCACCTACAATTTCCCAACCTGCCTCAATCTCTTTACCATCAATAAGGACGGTTAAAAAAGGTGCCATAATAACTTGGCCAACAGAAACCTCGATGCGATCTCCGGTTTGGAATATGCCCAGCAGATCTTGTGCAGAAGCTGAATTCGGCAAAAACAGGCTAAGCAATGCGATAGTGTTTCTTCCGATTCTGGAAATCACAGCTAGCCTCCATTTATTATTATGTTTGGAATTTTTTTAGTTACCGCCTAAAAACTAAAGCGTGGCTACCTGCACATCCTTAACCAATCAACCATTATTTATTGTAAAACTTGCGTTTTCGCGACATATTGCAGCAATATACAACTATATCGCTACATGCACATGCGCATACCACCCACGGAATATCCAATATTATTCGACTTAAGTCTCGCTCAAGTGTGCTTTCACGTCTGCCAGTTTTGATTTTGAGACCGGAATCTGCATGTTGTTGCTCAGGTTCACAAACCATCTTTCGCCATTTTTCTCTACATTTCGCATAGCGGCATAAGCCACCCAATGCGACCGGTGCACCTGCAACCCCTGCTGCGCCGTGGTATCGGCTACCGCATCTTTCATTGACATCCGAACCAGATGGGTACCAGCATCCGTAACCAAACTAACGTAATGGTCTTGCGCGCTCATCGTTATGAGCTCTCCACTTTTATTAATAGGAAGATGCCGCTCTATTCCACCGCGCAATTGGCGGTCTTTATAGGTGGAATAGGAGACCGTTTTAGAAATGCGAGAAGCGCCCACAAAGATGGTAACGCCATAAACCAAAAGCAAAGACATGATCAGCTGGCCAAAGGGCACCGGATGCAATGGCCCAAGCACAAAGATATAAATTACGCTAACAGCATATGCAGAAATTACGACTGTGGCCAAAATAATGGTCCAATATCGCACATTCCAAATTAGCTGAAGCGGCAGCAACAACGACAGCACAAACACTGGGATAAGATATCCGGCCAAACCAAGCGTAAAGATCAAAAGAATGCGGGCTGCTCCAAATTCCGGACCNANTGACAANACGGACCCGCTAATTTGCGCGAAAATCCANACGCCAAAAAACGAAATTACGTGCTCCAAAGACCCCAGCTGTGTTCTTAATATGTTTTGCGATATCACTCTGTATTCGGAACTTGACACGCCAACCCCTTTTGCCACTTCTTTATAAACGCCTTCCAAATGCGCAATTACACCTTCAAAATGTGTCGTCCGACGTAGGTAAGAAACTGAATTCAGGCCACCCAAATAACTATAAATACCTTGCATTTAAAAACCCTAAACGAAGACGTAAAACGGCAAAACACGATGCTTGTGCCGGCCAAATTTACAATTCAAATTTCCACTCACTCCAAGCTGGACGGCCTCAAAAATTGAAACCACCCATCTGAATTGTAAGTCGGTTGGGGCCGTGAAAAGGTTCAAAAAAAGGCGATAGTTGAAATTTGCCGGGTGCCGGATTTGGGCGTGGCTCGGCCTTGTTTGCCAATAAATGGTCGGGCAGAGGTTTTCTTTTCCCGATCAACTCCTTATATTAGGTCTGCACGCGAGGAGGTCTCGCGCGCAATATCGCACTGCGGAGGACGCACGCTATGGGCACCAAACGCCACAAACTTGCCGTTTTTATCGGCCGTTTTCAACCGTTTCACATTGGTCATCACACCGTTATCGCCGCTGTTGCCGATAAGGCTGACAGCATGCTGGTGCTCATCGGTAGCGCCTATCGGCCACGCAGTTGGAAAAACCCTTTCACCTATCAAGAACGGCTGGAATTCCTGATGGAAGGCGTGGCGGGCATCGCAATGCCGGTGGGCGCCCTGCCGCTGGTAGACACCCTTTATAATGATCGCGCTTGGGCCACCAATGTGCGCACGGCCGTGCGGCTTCATATGCGGGCCAAAGGGCTGGACCCAGCGACAACCGACATCGCGCTGACAGGCTTTGAAAAAGATAAATCCTCGCAATACCTGCGCTGGTTCCCTGAGTGGGAAATGCTGCCAGCCTCTCCGCATTTGCACGATGGTGAAATCATCAACGCAACCCAGATGCGAGAAATGCTGTTTTTTGGCGAGGAAACGGGCGTTTTGCGGGGGCGGTTTGGGGAAAACCAAGTGGCCGCCGTGCAACGCTGGATGGAGGCCCACCCCGAAGAACTGGCGCAAATTCGGGGCGAGGCAGGCTATGTAAAGGCCTATCGAAGCCGCCTTGCCGAGGCTGAAAAGGTGTTTGGTTACCCCTTTTCGGTAAACACGGTTGACGCTGTGGTGGTGCAATCGGGCCATGTTCTGCTGGTGCAGCGTAAAGCCCTGCCCGGCAAAGGGCTGTGGGCCTTACCCGGCGGGCATATTGACCGCGGCGAAAGCGCCTTCACCGCCGTTTTACGCGAGCTTTACGAAGAAACAGGCCTTGATATGCCCAAAGGCGCGCTTGGCAGCCGCCTAACCGAGCGACAGGTGTTTGATCACCCCGAGCGCTCTGAAAAAGGCTGGGTGCGCACCGAGGCCTTTGTATTTGAGCTGCAAGACCGCGCCAAAATGGAAAAGGTCAAGGGCGGCTCTGATGCCGCCATTGCCCGCTGGGTGCCGATCACTGAAATCACGCCTGACACCATTTTCGAAGACCATTTTGACATCATCCAAGCCCTCGTGCCGGATATGCCATTTGCCTATTCCTCAATCCTGATGGCCCACGCCACCTAGTCGAGAATACCGAAGTGCGCTGGGAGGGCATCGTCAAGTTGTTGACCTTAGCTTGAGGTTTTCGAACTCAGTTGATGGATCCGGTAGCAATTTCGCATGTGATATCGTTCCAGACAACGAAAGCATCTGATCTGGCGTGGCGATAGGATTTGGCGGTTAATAGGTGATGGCGGGCCGTCAACTTGACGATGCACGCCGCCTCATATCTCCAAGATTTTGATCAGTCCCATAATATTTTGTGATGAATTTTGTCGGTTTCGCCCCAATGCGTTTTGACTTTGCAGATGCATGGGGCAGCCCCCAACTCGAAAGGGAAAACCCCCGCATCCTTTAGCGAAGACTCCCGCAGCAAACCGTAAAGCGTGATTTTTGCGACCGGAAGCCAACCGCTTGGCAAACCCCACGGTCATGCGCGCACCGAGGCCACCGCTTCGCTTTCGCCCAACTTTCAATTCGATTCGACAATAAATTTTGTGGTGGGATGCTTTGAAGTGTCGGTTCATCCTAGGGCAAGGACGAAAATGCTGACGATGAATTTTCGAATACTCTTTGGTTTTTGGGCCGAGTGTGCGCCTTTTTACGGCGCTTGCCTCAATGTAATCCAAAAAACTCCAATTTAGAGGGATATGTTCCTTAATTGCGGCGGTATCTGGACGCATTAGAGAACAATATTCTATGTTAATACCTAAAGTGTTAGCGAATAGAACTAAAGCGGCGCTCTGAACTCGACATTCCTGATCAAAGTTGGACCCCTACCATGGCGACTATCCCGACAATTCAAATTATCACCGCGAATGACCTGCTCAGCGGCGAGGTTGTCTATTTGGCTGAAAATGGCGAGTGGACAATTGAACACGCTGAGGCGATTTCGTTTAAAACCGAACTCGGCGCGTCCTCTCGTTTGGATGACGTGATGCAATTAGATCCTTCCGTTATTGGCGCTTATCTGGTCGACGTGAGCCTTGGAGAGGGGAATGCGCCAAAGCCTGCTCATTTTCGTGAAACGTTTCGAACAACCGGCCCTTCGAACCGATTTATCGGTAAACAAGCCGCCACCTCGATCAATGGTCGGGAGCTTCAAAATGTATAATTACACCTCTTTTGACAAAGATTTTGTCGCTACACGTGTGACCCAGTTTCGCGACCAAGTTCGCCGTCGAATTGATGGTTCGTTAACTGAAGATGAGTTTCGACCCTTGCGCCTGATGAACGGGTTATATCTCCTTTTGCATGCTTACATGCTACGTGTTGCTATTCCATATGGGGCGCTCAACAGCATTCAAATGCGCGCGCTTGCAGATGTTGCTGACCAGTGGGATAAGGGATATGTCCACTTTTCAACCCGTCAGAATGTGCAGTTCCATTGGCCAAAATTGCTGGATGTACCGGATATACTTGAGGCGCTCGCCCAAGTTGATATGCACGCGATCCAAACCTCCGGCTCATGCATTCGATCGATAACCGCAGACCATTTTTCCGGTGCATCCGCGACAGAGATCGATGACCCGCGCCCGACGGCGGAGCTTGTGCGCCAGTGGTCAACTGATCATCCGGAATTCGCGTTTTTACCTAGAAAGTTCAAAATTGCCGTGACCGGTGGCGGCGAAGATCAAGTTGTCACCAAGTTTAACGATATTGGTCTTAAGATGGCCCGGAATGCGGCTGGCTCACCGGGGTACGAGGTTTCTGTTGGCGGCGGGTTGGGGCGCACGCCGATGATCGGAAAACAGTTGCGAGGATTTTTGCCAAGTGCTGACTTGCTACCATATCTCGAAGCTATCCTTCAAGTTTACAACCAGATTGGCCGCCGCGACAACAAATATAAAGCGCGGATTAAAATCACTGTTCATGAGCATGGGGCAGAAGAATTTCGGCGCCGTGTAGAAGAAAACTTTCGGCTGCAAGTCTCTCGGTTTGATGGGGCAGATCAGGAGGCTTTGGCACGCATTGAAGCTGATTTCTTACCGCCTGTNTTCAAGCAAGCGTCAACTCANAAATATGNCNAGGCGCGGGNCGCTGACCCGTTTTTTAGGTCTTTTACCAAAACCAACCTTCATCAGCACCGAAACCAGGATTATGCNATTGTGACGGTTTCTTTAAAACCAATAGGCGGAACCCCGGGGGATGCCAGCACCGAACAACTGCGCGCCTTGGCTGATATTGCAGAGCGCTGGGGCCATGACGACCTACGGGTTAGCCATGAGCAAAATATCATATTGCCGCACATTCACAAAGGTGATTTGCCGGACGTATACGAGGCCTTGCGCAGCGCAGGGTTGGCGACCGCAAATGCTGGTTTGATCTCGGACCTGATAGCGTGCCCGGGTATGGATTATTGCGATCTGGCAACAGCGCGATCCACCAATGTGGCACAGGGGATCAGCAAGCGTTTTAACGAACTGAAGCTTGAGCATGATATTGGCCTGATCAAAATTAAGATCTCCGGCTGCATTAATGCATGTGGGCATCACCATATTGGCCATATCGGTATACTCGGCCTCGAAAAGAGCGGCGTAGAAAGCTATCAGATCACCCTTGGTGGTGATGGCACAGAAAAAGCCGCGATCGGAAAACCCATCGGGCCCGGCTTCTCGGCTGATGAAATTATTCCGGCGATCGAGCGCCTGATTTTTTCATATTTAGCGCTCAAGCTTGATTCAGGCGAAAGCTTTATAGCGGCCTATCGGCGGCTCGGACCTGCCCCATTTAAAGCGGCTATTTACGCAAAAGAAAGCAAAACCAATGACCCTTGAAAATCCCAACTTGCCAAAATTGGCGATTGTCGCAGATCTTAACATCCACTTTCGCAATCTTGGTGCCACTGAAATGCTGCGCCATGTATTGGAAAACCGTCAATTCGGGCCGATTGCGCTCGTATCGTCCTTCGGGGCGGATTCTGTTGTGCTGTTACATATGATCTCGGTCATAGACCCGCAAACCCCAATTATTTTCATCGATACAGAGATGCTGTTTCGCCAAACTTTATCATACCAGAATAAGCTGGCAGAAGATCTGGGGCTTACGGATGTGCGCCGCATAACACCTGAGCGCAATGCGGTTTTAGTGCGTGACTCCGAAAACCTCCTTCATCGCTACGATACAGATTCGTGCTGCGCTTTACGCAAAACCGAACCGTTGGCGCGGGCGCTTACAGGGTTTGGCAGCTGGATAAGCGGCCGAAAGCGGTATCAAGGCGGGGTGCGCAGCAAGCTGGAATTGTTTGAACTTGATAATCATCGGCGCATCAAGATCAATCCATTGGCGCATTGGTCTCGGGTGGACTTGGACACCTATATTGAGGCCAATAACTTACCGCGCCACCCGCTTGTGAATAAGGGGTATTTGTCAATCGGATGTGCGCCATGCACAATGCCGTCCGGAACGGTTGGAGACGAGAGGGCGGGGCGTTGGCCGGATGCAGGCAAAACTGAATGCGGCATTCACTTTGGTGCCGCAGAAACAGTGACTGCGCCCCTTGAGTCGGCGCAGGTTATCGTAAACGATGAAGGGTTTTCGCCAGATGATTGGACGCTCGGGTTCACCGAATTTTCAGAGCTGAAGACGCTTTCACAATCACAAAAATCAGCTTTGGCGCTCAATCTGGACAA
>JGI24724J26744_10002478_pt1 | contig 12285 bp, 7 predicted proteins | sample Cruoilmetagenom7_FD_26744 | JGI IMG/M metagenome (IMG submission 26744)
TATTGAAAGTTGAAACATAGTTTTGCCCTTAAAATATTATTTTAAAATGTAACTACAGATAAAAGTGGAAGACGCATTACGATTAATTCAGCTTACAATTCATTTGAAGAAAACATTAAAGGATTCATTGAAGCAGGTAAACTTGCAGGCATTGTAGTTTTTTCTAAAAAGATACTTGAAATTCCGTTAAATATGATTTCGGAAACAAAAGTTGAATTAACAATGGTTGGCGGGAAAGTCGTATGTAAATTGCGTTGCATTGGATTTTAAGAGAAAAAGGGTCTTCCATATGGCTCTTTACAGAGTCGATTAAAAGCCATCTTAAAATAATGCTCTGGAAGTTTTTAAAAAGTGTTATTTAGAAAAATATTAACTATAACCGGATATCATGTGTTCATGGATTTAACAGGACTTTTGACGACGCTATCAAAATATTTTAGTTGTAAAACTTACATCAATAGCAAGAAAAGTCTGTTGTTCCTTATAACTTTCATCCAATTCATCAGAAAATTCATAGTAATATTTATGTTTTAAGCGTAAAATTAAAAACCTGTTCAATCGATAGGAAAATCCGGTTTCGAAATCTGCCTTAATTTTATTTTTGCTTAGTTTGTCATCCAATGATAAAAAAGTATCCATTTTAAAAAACAGCTCTAAATTATCCCACAGATTATACTCAAAATAAAATATATTTTCTATTCCATATTCGATATCCTCAGAATCATCTTTTATTCTTTTTTCAAAGCCGAGACCTGTTTTTAAATCAAAATGTTTAAAAATTAAATCAGCGCCGATTGTTTCGCGAATTTCTATTGGTTTTCCATCTTCAGTTCTTTTTACAACAGTATCATACTGAATCTTATTATACGGTCTTAAGGAATCACGCATATTATATTTATAAATAAAAGTGCCTCTTAACAGATTCTGTCTGTATTTTATATTATTTTCATAGGCTTCCTTAAAATAATGGATATAAGGTTCAAAGGAAAAATGATGTGATCTGTTATATATATCAAAAGTTATCTTGTTTTCATAACCCCATTTTTGATAACTTTCTTGCGGCATTCCAGCAGGAGTTACTGAATTTTTATCCTTATCAACTTGAGTGTCATAAAAAATATTCGCAAATTTTAAAACAAGTTTTGCGGAAAATCTTTTATCAAGATAACTGTAATTATTGTTTAAAATTATTTTTTTGTTTTTTATATCATCAATGAGAAGATCAGAGATATTAATCCAGTAATTTTTATAACTTAAGTTCCGATTAACCTTTTTTACTATATCTTCAAACACAGCCTGCGTTGAAACTATTTTATAATATTCTCTAGATTTAACAGCATATCCTTTAATCTTTTGGTCAATTAAACCGCTGTTAACAAAGATTGAACTATCTTTCAATAAAGCGATGATTTCAGCACCTAATAATTTATATGAAAATATATTATATTCATCATATATTATATTCATAAGATCTGAGATAGAAATCATGTCGTTAAATTCTGTTTGCTTAATAGTTGATGGAGATACAATTGCGATATCGCATCTAATCTTATCTCTCAAAAGATGAGCCACCCTTTTGTTTTCTAAAACCACTTTTTGATGGATATTAAAATATTCTCCTCTTTTTTCTTCAAAAAATCTAAGCCTCCAAATGTCCAATAGTCTTCTGAACTGCTCAAAATGATAAATAGATGGTTTTTTCTCATCAATAGCTTTAAATTCAAATTTTTCTACAGAATTAGGGTCCACACAAATTTTTAAAACATAATATCCTGAATTATTGGTTGCTGTTAATAAAGACCTGCCATCAGAAAAATCGATGCGTTCAACAGTTGATGTAAAAAGATGTCCCTTGTTATCTCCTCCGCTTATTATTAAATCAATATCTGCAAACTCTGTTAAAAGATCAATATTTTCAGATGTTTTCATACCGGATAAAAGAATTATTGAGTCTACGCCTTTTTTGCCAAGTTCCTTTAATGACAATTTTAATGATTCTTTCACTGGTTTAAGTTGTATTTTATTGATTTTTTTTTCAGCGATATCAAAACTGGTGTTTGTGGATGTTAATCCTATAAAAGCAATTTTTTTATTATCAAAATCATGTATGAAATATGGCTTAAAAACTATAGAATTATTTTGGCAAATATTTGCGGATATAAGCTTTGTAGATTTTTCCTTAAGCTGAAATTTAAGGTTTTCAACTCCAATTCTGAGATCACCTGAAGAAACCAAAGATGCGTTGCAATTAATAGAAGCAAAAAATTCAAAAACAACAGCTCCATAACTGTATTTAGAAAGAGCACCTGGATAAAATGCATTGCCAAGGTCAATATATAAAGATTCTGTTTTTTTTCGCTCATTATATATGGATTCTCCAAGGCGCAGGAGTGTATCGTCTTTTTCGTTAATAGAAAAGGAAAAACGTCCTTCCATATTAGAAGTAAGAATAATTTTTAAACATTTTGATTTTGCTGTGACAGGCCAGAGGAAAAATATGATTAAACCTGCACTCAGAATATAGTATTTTATATTTTACCTCGACAGGCTGCTTACGGAACTAAAAAAATAATTTTCATGCGCAATATATTATGTGAAAAATTTTGAGATTTGCATTACGTAACATCCTGTCGTGCGCCTTTTCCACCTTTTTGTTTAATCCCTTTATTATATTCATAAAATNATCCTCAAAAATAGTAACCTAATGTACAAGTACTATTTTCTTTGTATGCCTTAATTTAAAATAAAATGGCTATCCTCTAACAGCTTTGNTGTNTGCCCATAAAACGAATAACTAATTTACCCGATTTTTACTGTCCAGGTCATTTGCTGAGTTCTTATGTTCTGGATTTTCTATCATTTTGTTTTTAGTTTCAGTATGTTCTGAGTTCGGAGCATTATCCTTTATATTTTGAATGCTTTTTCCCGTCCCTTTTATTTTAATAATATTTTTATTGTTAAGTTTATTAATTTTTTTTTTATAGTTTTCTATTACAGATTTTAATCTGTTTATCTTTACCTGGTCAGCATCAACTCTGTTTTGAAGAAGATTTTTTTCTTCAGTGAGTTTAATGTGATCTTTTTTTGTCATAGCAATTTCGTTTTTTATTTTTTCTATTCTTCTATTAAAAGCATATTCTTTTTCTGAAGATCTTTTTTTCAAAACCTCTCTTTCACTATTAAATTTATCATGATTTTCTTTTATAGTTATATTCAACCTTTTTATTTCATTTGAAAGAGAATCTTCAATCTCCTTGTTTAAAATTGTAAGCTTTTTGATTTTATCGGTGCTATCTTTTTTTAAAATTTTATTTGTTTGATAAAGATTATCATATTTTCTGTTTAATAAAAGGATTTCTTCAGAATTTTTCTTTTTTAAAGATTGACAATCTGCTTTTATTTTTTCAATTTCAGCATTTTTATCGCTTATTTTTTTTTTATAAAAAATATTATCAATTTCCAAAACAGTATTTTCTCTTTCAATCATAATCGTTTTTTTCTTTAGCAAGCTGTTTTCGGCTCTAATGGTTTCATTTTTTTTTCTATCTTTAATTATTAACGATTTAGAGCAGGAAACAATAATAAACATATTTATTATTATTATTACAAAAACAAATAATTTTTTTTTCATTTGTTTTTCCTCATTTAGTCTAATTTGCCACTTTATATAAGACAATAATCTATTGCTTAAATAGCTTTTTAAAAGAATCTGCTATGTTTTTTACAAATTAACGCCAGGACAAATATATCAATCCAGATACAATTTTTTTTTAAATGCCGCAGCCTTTACTTACTTTAGAAAACTAACCACCTCCAGTTCATGTATATATCTGTATCCAAAATAATTCTCTTAGGTCCATGTAAATAATTTGACCACTTTCTCCATCCTGGAAGATCAACATCTCCTTTATTCGGATCACCAGTTCTCATGAAATTAGCCCAGTATGTCATCATTGTATCAGACAATTTCTCTCTTCCCGCACGATTTGCCTTGCTCCATAATATTTTTGAAATACCATAAGGAACAAAATTGCCAAATACAAAAGGCAACTCCGTAGCGTGAGCTGAGCCTATAAGAAAAGAAAAAGGCTTTGGCTCATCATTCCAGCTAAATTCATAAGCATATACATCACTTTGGTTTTTTTTCAATCTCCAGACAATAGTATTTAAAAATGTCTGTCTTACAAGCGGTATTGCAGCCTTCATTAAAGGCTTATATAATACCTTCGCAACAGGGTCAAGAATATCTCTTATCTCTAATTGAGGATTGTCCGGATCAAAACTGTTAAAAGCTTCTGTGAATTCTGCCACATTAAGTTTAGTCAATGCACCAAGACCTATTTTAGCCTCTTCTTTATTGCATCCAACAATGATGGGAACTTTTTTATATTCACCCCGAAAAAAAAGCTTATACCATTTCCCATGTGGGAGAACATTCCCATCGCGGAATAATGCGCCAAAAGGTCTTATTCCTGCAGCATTAAACACAAAAAAAGAATCTGCATCTACATCTCTTAGATATTCGGCAATCCAGTTTGGATTCTCAGCCTCTTTAGCCGCAATAAACGCATTGACATCTTCAGGTTTAAACTTTTTATGGACAAGATACTCTAACAGCTTATGGCTTCTATCATAAGCTGTTTCCATTGATACTGTTTCGTATATATAAGGTGATAAAGAACCGCTTTGACATATTGCTCTGTGAAAAAGATTTCTGTTTTTAGTAAGCGGAGAAAGAAGCATTGATAACGTATTAAATGAACCTGCTGATTCGCCGGCCAACGTAATATTATTTGGATTTCCCCCAAAATTAGCAATATTATCTTTTACCCATTCAAGTGATTTTATAATATCCAGGGTTCCAAAATTTCCTGAATTATCAAGTTTGTCACCGTTCTGATTCAGTTTTTCATGGATAAACCAGCCAAATGGTCCGAGACGATAATTTATTGTTACAACAACGACATTCTGCTTTTTAGCCATGTTTGCTCCATCGTATATTGGCTCAGCACCTGATCCTAGCTGATTGCTTCCGCCATGTAGCCATAAAAAAACAGGAATATCTGTTTTTTCAGAAACCGGACGCCAAATATTTAAATAGAGACAATCCTCTGAACCTTTAGGTTTACCTGACATCTCAGGATCCATATCCATTAAGATAAAACTCGTCTGCGTACAGTAGCTGCAAAACTCAGTAGTTTTCAACACACCTTCCCACGGTTCAGGATTTTGAGGAGACTTCCAGCGAAGTTTGCCAACTGGCGGTTTGGCAAAGGGCACCCCAAGCCACGCAATAACAGCGCCGCTATCTATCACTTTACCTTCTACAAGTCCATATTTTGTTTCAATAACAAGATCTGCTTCTGAAGCACACACAATAAACATTGTAATAATAACACCTATAACAATGCAAAAACTAAATTTATTTTTCATGAAGATTCTCCTTTTATTCTTAAGTTATAGCTGGGGTGGTACTTTTCCTGGGATATTCCTTTTAATAAGACCATCAATACATTTTTGATTAAACGAAACAATCAGGTTGAATAATAGTTTTTCGGTGATACTTAAAAAATTTACAATTTAAGTATAGTGGAATGCCGCTAAAAAGTTCTATAATGGCCATCATTCAACCAAGCTGTTGACTAAAAATTTTTTGCTTGATACAAAAGCTGGCAACTATTTCAAGCCCATGTATAGTACAGTTTTAGGATTTGGCATTATCGTTTTTCGATGATATTTCTTATTACACTGCATTAAAATGAAAAGTATGGATTTTTTTAGATTTGGAAATTTTATAATATCAGAGCTTGCGCCAACAAGAGAAGTTTTGTTTTTTTATTATATGTTTGCATATGCTATGCTTTACCAGTATTTCATATGTATATCGTCTGTATCTGACAGACTCTTTAATGGCGACCCCTTTTTTTCCTTTAAGAGATTAATTAACCTTAAAAGAGTTGTTTTGCCAGCACAGGAACTTACCTTGCATGAAGGTAAAATATTCCGGACTTTAGTTTTAATGACAAATTTTTAATGCTTACGGCAGGGTGACAAACTGCTCTTTGTCCGGTTGGTTATGTTTCTACAATAAGCTCCTGGCCACTTTCCATTTTGATAAAAAATATTATCAAAAAATCTGTAATTATTGTTTTTCAAGTTGAAAAAAAAAATTATATCATTATAATAATAAAGAAGAAAGTATGAAAATAGTTCCTGACCTGATTTGATTTTATTCATCAAAATAAAAAGCACCTGATTATCAATACCATCTATCCATTCGGTTTATTGCCATTGAAAATTTGTAATTTGCAGCAGCCTGTCGATATAACGTAAAATCAAAAATTTATCCGAAACGAAAAAAATATTCTTCATGTTAAAATTTTACAGGGAGTCAATGTATGACACATTTTAATCCGCAGGATTTCATTGATGAAATTAAGTATACTATTAAAGCCGGTGATCAGATAAAAGCAAAAGCGGCTCTGTCATATCTTGATAAAGTTGACAAAAAAACTCAGCAATTGGCATTGCTTGCATTAAGCCAATCTGATCATGAATTTGCAATACCTGTTATATCAGGCATACTAGCAAGCAATCCATATGTCGCACTAAAATTTCCAACCCTCAAAGAGACCTTGCTAACAATGGTAATGGATACTCCTGATGTCCTTTTGAAAATACTTAGCGATAGTGAAATTATTGGAGATAAGAAATTTTCTCTTGCAATTGCCCAAAAGATGCATGATAAAGCTTTTTTAGTTGAAATTGTAGGTGAAATCAGGCTTGATAATGCAGTACCGATTTTATTATCAACTTTAAGAGAAGAAAAAGATGAAAAAATCATTAAAGCTATTGTAATCGCCCTTGGGAAAATTGGCGATCCTTCTACGATTTCTGCATTAACAGAATTTTTGTATGCTGGAAATAATGATTTGATTGTTGCTGCGATACATGCTATGGGAGAAATTGCAACGCCAACAGCAATACAAAAACTCCACGAAAAAATGGGGGCAGATCCAGAGCTTGATCTATTAATTCTTGATGTATTTGCACAAGTTCAGATCCCGGAAGCTCTTATTAAATTGAATGAATCCTTAATATCACATTATGCACATATAAGAACAACAGGAAAAAAGAAACTAATAGAGATTGGGAATAAAGTTGTACCCCTTTTGATCCATAATTTGGATCAAAGCGATATTGATTTGCAAATTCACACATTAAATGTACTTGGCGATATAGGTGATAACTCGGCTGTTCCTTCCATACGTAAACTTCTTCATAATGAGCCTAAAGATCCTAACGTCCGTTTTGCAGCTTATGAAACATTGGGTAGCCTTTCAAGCAAACAAGGAGCATTTGCGTTAGCTGCAGGTTTGCAAGATCCTGTTGAGAATGTCAGATCTGCTGCTGCTGTAGCAATAGATAAAAATTTTAATGAAATTTTATCAGCAGGCATTAAAAATCTTATCAATGAGCATGATGAATCTCCCACAAATATAATTGTAACAATTATTGATTCAAAGTGTGACCGTATATTTCTTAGTCTTACAGAAAACGACTTTTTTATCAAATTTGCTGCTAAATATTTATCAGAAAAAGCGCATCCTGATATTAAAAGACATTTTTCAAAGCTTTTTACTGATAATGGTTATGATAATTTTGCAGAAATGATTCAAAAAGAAAGCAAACAAGAAGCAAAACAAAAGCTAAAAGTATTTGCAGTTGATGATTCAAAAATGATTTTAAATATCTATAGAAGCATGCTTCACAATTTGGAATATGAATCTCAGCTGTTTGAATTCCCAGCAGAAGCATTGGATAAGATCAGCTCTGAAAAACCTGATCTTGTTCTTACAGATCTTAATATGCCGGATATAGATGGTATTGAACTTACAAAAGGAATCCGAAAATACTATAATAAAGATCAACTTCCCATCATTATGGTTACAACACAAAATGATTCACATGATAATGAAGTAGCAATTAGTGCCGGAGTAAATGATATTTTGCACAAACCTTTTACAGAAAAACAAATAGGAGAGGTTTTAAAAAAATTTATATAAAACATATAACGTTTATTTCTGTTTTTAAATCAAAGCCACTAAAAATCACTGACTTGCCCAAGTATGAATAAATTAATCTTAAGACCTTGGGTTAACTTTTAAATATGCCCACACAACAACTACCCATAAAAGCTAAATGTTTGTCAAAAATTTCTTAAAAGTCCAACTCCTTTACTGCCGGAGTTAAAAATCTGTAATAATTTAAAAATTTTTTTTGCTATTTTGGACAGATTGTCGCTTTCTATAAAAAGGATTTGACTATTTAAAAAAATGATTGCTATGATTAGATGCTTTGATTTGTTGGATTTAATATAGACTCTGGAAAAATGATAGGGAAAATCGGATTATTTGCTATGATAGAAAATCAATTTACTCCAAAAAAAGAAATTATACCAAGAATAGAAAAGCTTCAGGCTGATATGAAAGAAAACGGATGTGACGGAGTCCTGATCATTCACCACACAAACCTTTTCTACTTTAGCGGCACTTCTCAAAACGGGCACCTTTTTATACCATGTTCAGGCAAACCTTTGCTGATGATAAAAAAAAGTTTTGCACGCGCTAAAAAAGAATCTGCGATTGAAAATATAATTTTACTTAAAAGTTTGAAAAAATTATATCAAACCATTCAAGAAAAAGGATATAACGATTTAAAAAGAGTCGGTTTCGAGCTTGATGTTATTCCGTATAATATATATAGTTTGTATAAACGAATTTTTAAAAATTCTGAGATTATTGATATATCAGACAGCGTAAAAAAAATTAGACTTTTAAAATCATCTTATGAGATAGATCTTATAAAAAGAGCATGTTTGGCCCTTGACGAAGTATTTTGCATCGTGCCTGAAATGATAAGAGAAGGGATGACAGAAATTGAACTGGCCAGTCTTTTTGAGGCAGGGCTGCGGAAAAGGGGGTATTCCGGATGCAGCAAGATGCGTGCATTTAATCAGGATTTTTTCTTTGGGAATTTAGTGTCCGGCTCAAACGGAGCTGTGCCAACATATTTTGACGGCCCTGTAGGGGGTAGTGGACTTACTCCGGCCAATAATCCTCATGGTGCAGGCTGGAAAAAAATCAGAAAAAATGAAATTATTTATATTGATTATACATGTGTAAAAGACGGTTATACATCCGATGCTGCCAGGATATTTACCCTTGGAGATGTACCAGATAAACTTCAAATGGCACACAGGGCTGCATTATCGATAAAAAAAGGACTTATGGAGTTTGCAAAGCCTGGAGTAATGTGCCAGGATATTTACAATAGGGCAATTGAACTGGCTTCTAAAACAAAATTTAGCGATAATTTCATGGGAATTGGTGAAAACAAGGTAAAATTTGTGGGTCATGGTGTTGGCCTTGAACTTGATGAATTCCCTATATTTGCTAATGGAATCCGAATGAAGCTTAAACCTGGGATGACATTTGCTCTTGAACCTAAATTTGTGTTTGAAGAGGGTGCTGTAGGAATAGAAAACACTTATGTCGTGGAAAAAAATGGCGTAAAAGCTTTAAATTTTATGCCAGAAGAAATTACGGTAATATAGAAAAACGAATATAAAATGGTAAATATGTCCATCCAGAAAGGGATGAACACTAATTAAGATAAATTAATCCAAACTGTTTACCTTGATGTTCAAGTTTTGTATTTTATACAGGAATTAAGCCATTTTAAGGTTCATCCCAAGTGTTTTGTTAAAACCTGATTCAAGACTTCCTGTAGTTTGCCTGTAGTGTATGGCTTTGCGATGGTGCCTTTGAAACCATAGTGAGCATAGTTTGACATAACAGGATTATCGGAGTATCCGCTGGAAACGATCACTTTTGCTTCTGGATCAATCACCAGAATTTTTTTGATTGCTTCTTTTCCACCTATCCCGCCTGGGATTGTAATGTCCATAATAACAGCATCAAAAGGCAGGCTGGCATTCATAGATTGCTCGTACATTTCTATTGCCTGTTTGCCTCCGTCTGCGGTCTCAACCTGATATCCATTTTTTTCCAGCATTTCTTTGGTAACCTGGCGGATTATTTTTTCGTCATCCATAACAAGTATTTTACCGCTTTGCTCAGTGTCCAACCATTTTGCTGCCTGTTGCTTTTTTTTTGGCAGTTTTTGTGATTCAGAAGCAGGCAAGTATATAGTAAAAGTTGTTCCCTTGCCAAGTTTTGAAGTGACGTTTATATGGCCTTTGTGTTTGTTGATTATTGAATAGGTCGTTGCCAGTCCCAGGCCGCTGCCTGTCTGCTTTGTACTGAAATAAGGGTCAAATATCTGATCAAGGTAATTTTTATCTATCCCTGTTCCCTCATCTTGAAAAGTGATTTTGACATATTTTCCCTGATTCAGATTTGTTATTATATTTTTTGAGATATCAGTATTTTCCAGCATGATATACAGATGCCCACCATCAGGCATCGCCTGCCTGGCATTTATTGTAAGGTTGGAGAAAACCTGCTGCATATAACCTTTGTCTACTTTAGCCTTCCACAGGTTTTTTGGCTGAGCAAAAGCAGAAATTATATTACTGCCTGAAAGATCAAAACTCACGATTTCCTCAGCAAGCTTGCCAATGTTGATATCCTTCATGATCAGTGCTCTGTCCTTTGCAAAGGTCAGTAACTGCCTGGTAAGATGAGTTGCCCTGTTCATTGACGATTCTGCTTCTTCAAGGGGCCTGAACCCAGGATGATCTTTGGAAAGATTTGCTTTGGCAATTGAAATATTGCCGTACAAACCCATGAGGATATTGTTAAAATCATGTGCAATACCGCCTGCCAGAATACCTATACTCTTGAACTTTTGTATTTTACTAAATTCTTTTTGCATTTGGTATTTTTCAGTCACATCACTAAATACAACCACCACACCATTTATGTTTCCGTCTGCATCTTTGATCGGTGTGCTGGAATTGTTAATTTGGTACTTTGAACCATTTTTTGCAATAAATGTGGTACCATTTGCCATTACTTTTTTTTCTCCGGTTTCAATCACCTGATAAATCATATTTTCTATTGTTTCTCCGGTTTGGGAATCTGCAATATTAAATACTTTGTTAATCGGTTTTCCTTGTGCTTCTTTACTCACCAAGTCAGTGAGTTTTTGAGCCATTGAATTCAAAAATATAACATTACCATTAATATCAGTAATTATAACACCCTCTCCTATTGAATCCATAATTACGTTTTGTTCGGTGACATTATATTGCACTTTGACTCTCCACTGCGATAAAAAATTGCACGTTGCGCCTTCTTTTTTTAATTTTTTGTCAAAACCTGATTTGTGGTAAGCTATGTTTTGAGTTAAAGGTTCTAAAAATCTGGANCTGCTTTTATAAAGTACACTTGATATGTTTAATTTTAACTCTTATAAAGTCAAGTAAAAAGTTAAAAGTTTGAGCAAAAAGTTAAATGTCTGTTTTTTACAACTTAAAATTGACCCACCTTAAAATAAAAAAATAAAGCGATTCTGCTTTTATTTTAGGTTGATATCACCATATAATCTTAAAAACTTCTGCCGTCTAAATCAATGCATTTTATAAAAAGTTGATTATAAAGTTAAAGAAAGGTGGAAAATCAAATACCACATCTCAAGGGCAGAGACGATAGGTTAGGTTACGGAGACAGTATTTGAAATTTATTTGGAATAGTGAGCTTTTGCAAAATTTAAAAAATATTTTGCCGGTTTCCTGTCTGAAATGCAAAAATCTGAATATCGATTTTTATAAATCAATTAAGCCATTATATTTTGCATTTGTTTTTTATAGTATTTTTGGTACTTCATAACTTTTTTAATATATATTTTTGTAGCCTTAAATGGTGGCACCCCTTTATAACGTCTAACATTTGTGCTGCCAGCATTATATGCGGCAAGAGCAAGTGTTACATTTCCGTCAAACCGGTCAAGAAGAAGTTTAATGTATTTTACGCCACCATCAATATTATTCTTTGGATCAAAACTGTTTTTTACTCCGAGATATTTTGCCGTTTTGGGCATCAACTGCATAAGGCCAACAGCTCCCTTGCATGAAACAGCTTTGTGATTATAGCTTGATTCAGCCATGATTATTGCTTTTATTAATGCGACGTCAACTTGATACTGCTTTGATGCTTTAAAAATATATGAAATGTAGTGACGTTCCTTATTTGTCAATGAGGGCATTTTACTTTTTAATGTATCAGACAAAGTTTCTTTTAATGTATCAGACAAAGTTTC
>JGI24724J26744_10002481_pt1 | contig 12278 bp, 8 predicted proteins | sample Cruoilmetagenom7_FD_26744 | JGI IMG/M metagenome (IMG submission 26744)
TGGTGGTTTGCCAATGCTTCAGCCATAGTATCCCAAGCATTTAATCCAAAAGTATCCCAAGGAACCGGACTCCCTGTAGAGAAACTCCAAGTTTCTGCTGCACCATCTAAAACATATTGTGGCGTATTAAAAACCAACACTTCTAACGTTAATTTTTGATTAATATCTTGTAACTTCGAGATAGCAAGATCAATGGTAGAATAATCGTAATCACCTTGTGTTGGCTCTAGTTCTCCCCAATTAATTCTTAAGGTAAACCCCGAAACAAAATCGTAATCACTAATATTTCCCGTTGTATTTCCGTTGCTTAAAACGTAAATTCCTTTTGGGGTTGTTGAAGAAGGTGTGTCTATATTTGAAGTGTCTTCACTATCAGAAGTATCACCAGAACTTGAGTCACCAGAAGTGTCTTCATTGTTAATTATATCATCAATAATAGGGTTATCAGAATTTGAACAGCTAAACAATAGCATTGATAGTAACAAAACAAGTGTGTGTTTTATCATTTTAAAAAGATTTGAGAGTTAGATTAATAGTAATACTTGTTCATTTAGACACTAAAATTGTCTAAAAGTTTAATAGTCGTATTAAAAAAATTACATGACGCAAATTATTTAAAATTTTGTATGTTTATAATATGTTTGTAAAAACTATTAAAAATATTTCCGAAATGCCTTGGGTATTAATTCCTGGTTTATAAAGTTTATTTAGCTTTTGCGTTGCAAGTACTTCTAACTTGCAAAATTCATTTCTTCATTCAAATTAAATTTAATAAAAATATGAGTTCTATAATTGTATTAGGTGCCGGCATGGTTGGTAGCACAATGGCTATTGATATGGCAAAAAAACATGAGGTAACTATCACAGATTTTAGTGAAGTAGCTTTGGGAAAAGCTATTAAAAAATGTGATAAATTAATTCCTGAAGTTTTAGATGTAACTAATAAAAATTTACTTCAAGAAACTATAGAACCATTTGATTTGGTAATATGTGCGGTTCCTGGATTTTTAGGTTTTGAAACTATAAGAACTATTATTGAAGCTAAAAAAAACGTAATTGATATTTCGTTCTTCCCAGAAAATTCTTTAGAATTAGATGAACTTGCAAAACAAAATAATGTTACTGCTATTGTAGATTGTGGCGTAGCGCCAGGAATGGGAAATATTATTTTAGGTTACTATAATGAGAAATTAAAGTTAACCGATTTTGAATGTTTGGTTGGCGGTTTACCAAAAGTAAAAAAATGGCCTTTTAGCTACAAAGCACCTTTTTCGCCTGTTGATGTTATTGAAGAATACACACGTCCGGCGCGTTATGTTGAAAATGGTCATATTGTGGTAAAAGAAGCTTTATCTGATTGTGAGTTTGTAGATTTTGATGGTGTTGGTACATTGGAATCCTTTAATTCTGACGGACTGCGTTCTATTATTTTTACAATGCCTCATATTAAAAATATGAAAGAAAAAACATTGCGTTACCCAGATCATATTGAATATATAAAAGTACTTAAATCAAGTGGGTTTTTTAACGAAGAAACCATCAATGTTAACGGTGTTGAGGTTTCTCCTTTAGAGTTTTCATCAAAANTTTTGTTTAATGAATGGAAGCTTGGAGATACNGAAGAAGAANTNACAGTAATGAGAATTACCTTAAAAGGAACCACTAAAAAAGGAGAAAATAAANCCATTGTTTACAATTTACACGATGAATATTGTGCTGACACTCAAACTTCGTCAATGGCAAGAACAACTGGTTATACAGCAACAGCAGCTGCCAATATGTTTTTAGATGGTTTATTTGAAGAAAAAGGTGTTTTTCCTCCTGAGTTATTTGGAAAAAATGAAGAGTGTTTTAAATATGTTTTAAATTATTTAGAAGAACGAAATGTGATTTACAAATTAGAAGAATTTTAAAATTCAAATTTTAATTGAATATCAATTGCTTTTTCAATTTTTTTTGAATGAATATTTAAGTTAGTAACTGAAATTCCTAGCAGACGTACTGAGTTCAAGACTCTATCTTGAAAGAGTAATTCTTTAACTGTTTCAAATAAAATAGTTTTGTCTTTCACAAAATAAGGCACAGTTTTACTGCGAGTTTGTGTTTTAAAATCGCTGTATTTTATTTTTAAAGTGATGGTTTTTCCTGAAACTTTAGATTTAATTAATCGTAGTTCTAATTCTTTTGAAATTTTCTCCAATTTTTCGAGCATAAATATTTCAGAAGTCAAATTTTTTATAAATGTATGTTCAGCTGCAACAGATTTTCTAAGTCGGTTTGGTTTTACTTCATTATGCTGAATTCCACGAACAATATTGTAATAATGATTACCAGATTTTTTAAAATGCTGAACTAAAAATTCTTGACTTTTATCTTTTAAATTCTTCCCGTTAAAGATTCCTAAACTGTACATTTTTGCAGCAGTTACTTTCCCAATACCAAAGAATTTTTCAATAGGTAGCTCTTCTAAAAAAGAAAGTACTTCTTCAGGTGGAATTGTTTTTTGTCCGTTTGGTTTATTAATATCAGAAGCAATTTTGGCTACAAATTTACTGTTAGAAATTCCTGCAGAAGCATTCAAATGTAATTCATCAAAAATGCGTTGTCTTATTTCTTTTGCAATTAAACTTGCTGAAGGATTTCCTTTCTTATTTTCAGTAACATCTAAATAAGCTTCATCTAAAGAAAGTGGCTCAATCAAATCTGTATATTCATAAAAAATAGTGCGTATTTTTTGAGAAATTTCTTTATATCTTTCAAATCGAGGTTTTACAAATAGTAAGTGTGGGCAATTCTTTTTAGCAATTACACCACTCATTGCTGAACGAACATTAAACTTTCTAGCTTCATAACTTGCTGCAGCAACAACACCACGTTCCCCACCACCTCCAACAGCTACAGGCTTACCTCTTAATTCAGGATTGTCTAATTGCTCAACAGATGCAAAAAAGGCATCCATATCTATATGAATTATTTTACGGTATGAATTTTCATTTGTCATTTATCTAACAAATATAGAAAAGAAAAAGGGTTGCTATTTAGCAACCCTTTTTATAAAAATAATTTAGCCTTAATTAAACAATACCTTGATCTAACATTGCATCGGCTACTTTAATAAATCCAGCAATGTTTGCTCCTTTTACATAATCTATATATCCATCATCTTGAGTTCCGTATTTAGAACACGCCACGTGAATTGAAGACATTATTTGATGTAATTTTGCATCAACTTCTTCTTTTGTCCAGTTTAACTTCATGGCATTTTGAGACATTTCTAATCCTGAAACACCTACACCTCCTGCATTTGCAGCTTTTCCGGGTGCAAATGGCAGTTTGTTTTTGTGAAATAATTCAACAGCTTCAGGAGTACAACCCATATTAGAAACTTCAGCAATATATTGTACACCATTTTTAATTAATAACGCAGCATCATCACCATTTAATTCATTTTGAATAGCACTTGGCATTGCAATATCACATTTTACTTCCCAAGGTTTTTTACCGGCTATAAATTTAGCTTCAGGAAATTCTTCAACATAAGGAGAGACAATATCGTTATTAGATGCTCTAAGTGTTAATAAATAATTAATTTTGTCTTCATCTAAGCCAGCTTCATCATAAATATAACCATCAGGGCCAGAAATAGTAACAACTTTACCGCCAAGTTCTGTAACTTTTAAGGCAACACCCCAAGCTACATTTCCAAAACCAGAAACAGCAACTTTTTTACCTTTAAAGGTGTCATTTTTGGTGTCTAGCATTTCTTTTGTGAAATATACAGCTCCAAAACCAGTAGCTTCAGGTCTAATTAAACTTCCTCCCCAATTTAATCCTTTTCCAGTAAATACACCAGCGTTTTCCATTTGTAGTTTTTTGTACATTCCATACATAAAACCAATCTCTCTACCGCCAGTTCCAATATCACCTGCAGGAACATCAGTACTTGGACCAATAACTCTCCAAAGTTCTAACATAAAGGCTTGACAAAAACGCATAATCTCGGCATCAGATTTNCCTTTTGGGTTAAAATCTGAACCTCCTTTACCACCACCCATTGGTAATGTTGTTAATGCATTTTTGAATATTTGCTCAAAACCTAGAAATTTTAAAATACTTAAATTTACACTTGGATGTAATCGAATACCTCCTTTGTATGGGCCAATAGCATTGTTAAATTGAACTCTATGNCCTATATTAACTTGAACACCACCTTCATCATCAACCCAAGATACTCTAAACGTTAAAATACGATCAGGCTCTACTAGTCTTTCAATAATTTTAGCAGCTTCATACTGTGGGTTTTCATTATAAATAGTTTCAATAGATTCTAATACTTCATGCACAGCCTGTAAGTATTCTTGTTCACCCGGATGTTTAGTTTCAAGGTTATTTAATATATCTTTTACATTCATAATACTATTATTAATAAGTGTTTAAACTTTTTTGAAATTCTTCCGCAAAATTACTGATATTAAAATCATTTTTTAATTAAATAAATAGAATATTTTGACTTCTGTAATTTATGTTGCTAAACTTTGATGAAAANAAATAAAAAGCATAGTAAAGCACCTAAAAATTATCAAATATATAACTGAGTTATTTTCTTACATAAAGCCTTCAGGAGGTAATTCTTCCATAGAATCTTCTAAAGTTTCTCTATTTTTTTCTAATTTATATCCTTTTTTAAATATTGCNGCTTTATTACTTTTACCTTCAATAACTATGGTTATAGGTTCTTCAAAACAAATATGTCTTAAATATTCGTCTTCACAACAAGCTTCTTGTTTATTTAAATATTCTAAATCAAAATAACCGTCATTAATAAAAGGATTAATAGTTAAATACCCAACTTTGAATGATGTTAAGTTTTGAAAAAAATGAGTACCTTGACTTGGGTCAATTCTAAAATCATTAAGCCCCGCTTCAACAATTATTTTTGCTGCTGATATTTGTGCCCAAATTACTGGAATACCTAACCAAGGATCACTAGATCCCCACCTGCCAGGACCTACTAACACATATTTTCTGTCTAACTCAATAAACTTCTTATTCATTTTTTCTACAGCAGCAGCAATCTCTCTTGTATTAGCGCTGTTAAATGTTTCTGGTTTTACATAAACAAAATCGTAAATATCATCATATTTACCATTACCTAATGCTGACTCAGAATAGATAATTGTGTCTTTAGTATCAATATTTTCTGGAAGCTCACTAGTTGCTTCATAACTTTCAATAATTGGTCTAATTTGTAAAAAGCTAAATTCTTTTGCTTGACCTGTAGGAACATCTAATTTTACAGCAAATTCAATTTCAATTGGATTTCTCATTTCACGCTGGCCAATACGTAGTAAATCATTTAAAATATCAGGCAAAGGAAATGTGTTATATTTTAAGATATTATCAAAAGTAATTACTCTAATACCATCATGTAAAACACCTGGTTTTATAATGTTGTTTTGCAAATCATAGGTTGAAGCTGCAAATTTTAGAGACCCATGTTTTTCAGCGCGCCTTATTGAAATTTTCTTTTTATTAATAGATTCATTGGTTGAAGCTTTATAACTATCTGGATTCATATCTAAACCATAGATATGTTGTTGAGTTTCACGTTGTGTNGAATCTGGTGAAGATAGTTGTAGTATTTTTTTTGGGTGCGCAGGTGAAAAACGTAAAGTTCTGCCACCACCTACAATTATTTCACCCAAACCTATTGCAATATTTGCAATTCCTTCATTAGGTAATTCATTACCAATAGGGTAAAAATTAATTGATCTTGCTACACCTGAAATATTTGGATAATAAACATCGTTATATTGCTTCCCAATAACTTCTTGTAAAATAACACCCATTTTATCTTCTTCAATAGAATGAGAAGTTGCTTTTAAGTAAGACTTACTATCTTGAAAAAAGGCAGATGCCATTACTGATTTAATAGCATTTGAAGCCATTATTAGCATTTTGTCTTTATCAGATTCGGGAATCATATATGTTGCNAAAACACCTGCAAATGGCTGATAATGAGAATCTTCTAAAACACTTGAAGATCTTATTGCAATTGGAGAATTGGTTATTTTTAGAAATGCTTCAAGATCATCTAAAACCCATTTCGGNAATGGGTTTGAAATAAATTTTGCTAAAATTTCATCATCATTATCACAGTTGGCTACAAATTGTATTAATTCATGTTTTTCCATAAATTCATCAAAAACTTCGGTGCTTAAAACAACGGTTCTTGGTATTGAAATGGTGATGTCTTTATATTTATGGAATAATTTATGGCGTTTTAAAAATGAATCTATAAACGCTAAACCACGTCCTTTACCGCCTAATGAACCTTCTCCAATTCTTGAAAANCCTAAGTATTCATCATATTTATCTTTGTCAAACTTTGCAATAATACCTCTAGATCTAAATATTCTGTATGCTTTAATAGCTTTGATTAAAAACACACGTATATGTTCAGCATTATCAAAATCTTTAAACTCAACTTTACTAAATAAATTAGCTAAAGGAAATAAAGCTCTAGATTTTAACCANTTAGAGTATTCGCTTCTTTTAGCGTGGTATGTAATTGCTTCAGGAGTTACAAAGGTTAACGCTTTTTGAAAGTTATTCAAATCTTTCACTTTAGCTAATACTTTCATTTGATTTGGATCCCAAAATTCAAAATCACCGAACGAAAAATATTTCGTAATGTATTTTTTTAATTCTTCGCCTAAAGTTTCTGANTGTTTGTATAAAAATTTTCCTTTTAACTCTAGTGCAATTTTTTCGTTTTCATTATCTGATGATTGAACTAAAAAAGGAAAATAACGCTCTAAACTTCGTACGTATTTTAAAAATTCAAAACCTGCATTAGGATCTCTTTTCCCATCTTTAAAATAGCTAACATCTGAAATAACACCTAATAAATTATGTTTATATTTTTCAAATAATTGCATTCCTTCTTCATAATTGGTAGCCAATAAAATTTTTGGCCTACCTCTCATAAGCATCATTCCTCGGTGTTCATTTAAACCTTCCGACATGAATGAATGTGTTTGTTTTAAAATAATTTTATAAATAATGGGCAGATATCTTGAGTAAAATCGCAATGAATCTTCAACTANNAATATAGCTTTAACACCTATATTATTAATGTCTTTTTCAGCATTCATCCTATCTTCAGATAATTTTATAATTGCTAAAAAAATATCAACATTACCATTCCAATGAAAAACAAAATCTATAATACCTGTATTTGCTCTTAAAACTTTTTTTCTTAATTCAGATGAATAATGGCTAAGAGCTGCAATAGGAACATTTGGAAATTTTTCTTTTATTATTTTTGAAGTTTCAAAAGCTTTATAATTCCCAATATCTAACCAAGTAATTACCAAATCAATTTTATCTGAACCTAATATTTTTACGGCACTTCTTGCAGAGTTNGCGTGNACAAANCTTGGAGGATATCTTAAGTTTAGTGCAGTGTATTCGTTAAAAATTCGTTCATCAATTCTACCATCTTCTTCTAGCATATAATAATCATAATTAGAACAAACTATTAATACTTTGTTTATTCTATTTTGCATTAATTCATTAAATGCAACATCTTCAAACTCNTATGCTTTTAAATCTGGTAATAATCTTTTTGTCATTTTAAACCTTTTTTAACGTATGCAAGATATAATTTTACTAATAAATTTATAGTTTTAAATTAGATTTATGCATAAAATAAAGGGTCACTTATTTAAGTAACCCTTTAATTANTAATTAAAATAGTATGTGTTATACAACTCCTTGCGCTAGCATAGCGTCAGCTACTTTAACAAAACCAGCAATATTTGCACCTCTAACATAATCAATATATCCATCATCTTTTTTTCCGTATTTAATACAAGAGTCATGAATATCTGACATTATTTTTTTAAGTCTTTTGTCAACTTCCTCACGAGTCCAAATAATTCGTAAAGAGTTTTGAGACATTTCTAATCCTGAAGTTGCCACTCCACCTGCATTAGAAGCTTTTCCAGGAGCATATAAAATTTTAGCCGCTTGGAATGCATGTACAGCTTCTGGCGTAGAAGGCATATTAGCTCCTTCGCTTATTACATAACATCCGTTACTTAATAATAATTTAGCTTCTTCTTCGTTTACTTCATTTTGTGTTGCACATGGCATTGCTACATCACATTTAATTCCCCAAGGTCTTTGTTTAGCAAAGAATTTAGCATTAGGATACTGTTCAACATATTCGTTAATTCTACCTCGTTTATTATTTTTAAGGTCCATTACAAATGCTAATTTATCTGCATCAATACCTTCTTCATCATAAATATAACCAGAAGAATCAGACAAAGTAACTACTTTAGCTCCAAGTTGAGTTGCTTTTTCACAAGCGTATTGAGCAACGTTACCTGCTCCTGAAACTGTAACTATTTTACCATCTAATGAATCTCCTCTTGTTTCTAACATGCTTTGCGCAAAATATACCGTTCCGTAACCAGTAGCTTCAGGGCGAATTAAAGAACCTCCCCAAGACATTCCTTTACCGGTTAAAACACCTGTAAATTCGTTACGTAATTTTTTATACATTCCAAATAAGTAACCAATTTCTCTACCACCAACTCCAATATCTCCAGCAGGTACATCTGTATTAGGTCCAATATGACGGAATAANTCTCCCATAAAACTTTGGCAGAAACGCATAATTTCAATGTCAGATTTTCCTTTTGGATCAAAATCTGAACCTCCTTTACCACCTCCCATAGGTAACGTGGTTAATGCATTTTTATAAACTTGCTCAAAAGCTAAGAATTTTAAGATACTTAAATTTACGGTAGGGTGAAAACGCAAACCACCTTTGTAAGGTCCAATTGCAGAATTCATCTCAATTCTATACCCTCTATTAACAACAATTTGTCCNTTNTCATTAATCCAAGGCACTCTAAACATTAAAACTCTTTCTGGTTCAACCATTCTTAATAAAACGTTTTTACCGTAATAAATTTCGTTGTTAATAATGAAAGGGATTACTGTCTCAGCCACTTCTTCTACAGCTTGTAAAAATTCTGGCTCATGTTGATCTCTTTGTTTAACTAAATTCATAAAACCTTTTATTTCTGATTTCATGACTTTAGGGTCCATAGTTTTTGACTCCATAATTTCTGATTCCATAATTTATAATGTATTATTTTATGTATTTATTAAATTACTACACAAATATACTTCTTTTTTNANTATATCAGAAAAATTACACCTNTTATTTAAGTGACTAATGTCACGTTTTCAAACGTTTTCGCTCCACATGTAAACATTGAATTTCGGNAGCTATTGTAAACATTGAATTTCAGTAAAAAAACCGGTTAATTAACTAGAAACTACGAATGCTGCTTTTCAAATAAAATTGTTTAAATTTGCAGCCTAATTTTATATACGAAATGTTAGATAAAGTAAAAGAACTGATTGGTGATGTAAAAGCATTTAATGCAACTACTACAAATGAAATTGAAGCTTTTAGAATAAAATTCTTAGGTAAAAAAGGATTATTAAATGATTTATTTGTTGAATTTAAAAATGTGGCTCCTGCTGAAAGAAAAGATTTTGGACAAGCATTAAACACACTAAAAAACTTAGCACTAAATAAAGTTACAGAGCTTAAAGATATTTTAGAAAACTCAACAGAACAAAAAGGGTTTTATGGAGATTTAACTCGTCCGTCTGAACCTATTGAATTGGGTTCTCGCCACCCAATATCATTGGTTAGAAATCAAATTNTAGATGTGTTTTCACGTATTGGTTTTACAGTTTCAGAAGGTCCTGAAATTGAAGATGATTGGCATAATTTTACAGCTTTAAATTTACCAGAATATCATCCGGCACGTGATATGCAGGATACTTTTTTTATAGAAACAGACCCAGATATTTTATTGCGTACACANACCTCATCNGTACAAGTGCGTTATATGGAAAATCATAANCCNCCAATTAGAACNATTTCTCCAGGTCGTGTATTTAGAAACGAAGATATTTCAGCACGTGCACATTGTATTTTTCATCAAGTTGAAGGGTTATATATTGATACTGATGTTTCTTTTGCTGATTTAAAACAAACATTACTTTATTTCACTAAAGAAATGTTTGGGAAATCTAAAATTCGGTTACGCCCATCTTATTTCCCATTTACTGAGCCAAGTGCTGAAGTTGATATTTATTGGGGTTTAGAAACAGAAACCGATTATAAAATCACAAAGGGTACAGGTTGGCTAGAAATTATGGGCTGTGGTATGGTTGACCCAAACGTACTTAAAAATGCAAATATTGACCCTGAAGTATATTCTGGTTATGCATTTGGAATGGGGATTGAACGTATTGCTATGCTATTGTATCAAATACCTGATATTAGAATGTTTTATGAAAACGATGTTCGATTTTTAGAGCAGTTTAAGTCGGTATTGTAACATACTGTTCATGAAAAAAGACATTCAAATTCCTGAAGTTACTAACATTTTTATAGCTGTTGTAAAAGAGTTTAATAAAGAATTTCAATGTGATGATTGGAATGCTTATATTATTAACAACAAAGAAGTTGCTATTGAAATGGTGATAATTGTTTCAAAAGGTTATGATGAAGATAAACTATTGGAAACTTCAGTAATGCGAAAAAAAATTGAAAAGCTACCTTCTAAATCCTTCGCTAAAATTGAATTATTACAAGGTGAAGTTGTAAATATTACCAACTTTTTTAATGTTACTTTTTTTGAAGGAAACACAATGTATGATAAAAAATATGTTTTTGAAAAAGGAACAATTAAAGAAGGTGCTTTACGAAACATTCCTTTATTAAATAGACGAGGAATAGTCATAAAATAATAACAATTTTAGGTATGAAACAGTTATTTAACACCTTATTTTTATTTGTTGGAGTTGTAACTAGTGCTCAAAATATTCCTCTTTACTTAGGAACCTATACAGATGAAACGAGTGAAGGAATTTACTATTATGATTTTAATACAAAAACNGGTGAACTTAGCAATNAAAAACTAGTTGCTACATTAAACAATCCGTCATTTTTATCTTATTCTTCAAATCGTAAATTTTTATATGCAGTAAGTGAGGTTAATAACTTTAACAATACCAATAGTGGGTTTGTTAGTGCATTTTCTGTAGCTAAAAATGGCGGGCTTGAATTTATAAACAACGTTAGTTCAAATGGTGCGCATCCTTGTCATATTGAAGTAAATTCTAAGAATGTTGCTATTTCAAATTATTCAGGTGGTACAATTTCTATTCATAAAATTGTAAAAAATGGAGAAATTAAACCAGCTTATCAGGTACTAAATCATAATATAACTGAGAAAAAATCTCATGCACACTCTACTCAGTTTTTTAAAAACGATTTATTTGTTGCAGATTTAGGACGTGATTTTTTAGCACATTATTCTAAAAAGGACAATAATTTTGTTTTAAATGAGAATTATTTGATGGGTGAAAAATCAGGCCCTCGTCATTTTAAAATTACAAAAAATGGTGATTTTATTTATGTGATTAATGAATATTCTTCAACAATTTCAGTATTGAAAAACTCAAAACATCAATACAAAAAAATTCAAAACATAAGCACTTTAAATATGGGTTTCAAAGGTGAAAATTCGTGTGCTGATATTCATTTATCAAAAAATGAAAACTATGTATACGGTTCAAATAGAGGTGAAAATAGTATAGTGGTTTTTAAAAGAGATAAATTAAATGGTACATTAAAAAAAATACAAACTATTTATGCTGAAGGAGATTGGCCTCGTAATTTCACAATTGCACCTAACGGACAATTTTTATTAGTAGCCAACAAAAAAAGTAAAAATATTAGCGTGTTTAAAGTAGCTTCTAAAACAGGAAAATTAAGTTATTTACAAAGCGTATCTGTTCCAACACCTGTTTGTTTATTATTTTAAAAGAACAATAATTAAAATTTATAAAACAGCATTCCACTCTTTTTGTTCCTTTTCGGTTAAAAAAGTCCAAGCAACAATTCGGGTTACTTTATTTCCTTGATGCATAGGAATTGTTTTTATTTCTGTTGCGCCTAATTTTTTCAAAGAATCCAACATACTTTCTGCATTTTCCTTTTTTGAAACAAGCGTACTATACCAAAAACACTGTTTTTTAAACATAGAGCTTTCATACAAATACGTATGAATAAATGCTTTTTCACCTCCTTTATACCACAATTCTTGCTGTTTTCCACTAAAATTACGTGGTTTAATATGCTCCGTATTTCCCAAACCTTCTAATTTTCGGGC
>JGI24724J26744_10002492_pt1 | contig 12252 bp, 8 predicted proteins | sample Cruoilmetagenom7_FD_26744 | JGI IMG/M metagenome (IMG submission 26744)
TGACCAATGTTACAATTTTCACCAATGGTTGAGTTTGGCATGATATGACTAAAATGCCAAATTTTAGTGCCTTTTCCAATTTCACAACCATCATCAATTATGGCTGTTTCGTGTGCAAAATAATTTTCCATTTTTAATAGCCTCCAGTTGTATTTCCACCATCAGCAATTACTTTGGCTGATGAAGTTCCTATACGTGTTACACCCATTTCTACCATTTTAACAGCATCTTCATAATTTCTAACTCCTCCTGCTGCTTTTGCTGGTAATGGTTTTGCATTTTCAACAATAAGTTCCATCGCTTCAAAAGTTGCTCCATTTGGTTTACCTCCTTCTGTCTTAAAAAAACCTGTAGATGATTTTACAAAAACTTTAGCAGCATCATCTTCACTAAAATTATCTAAAACCACGTCACGAATTAATTGAGTAATTGAAATAATTTCTTCATTTGTTAAAGCTGCAATTTCAATAATCCACTTTGCAACTTTATTATTGTCTAATGCTAATTTTGTCCCTTTAAAAACTTCTGCTTTTACTAAGTTTATTTTTTCTTCTTTAAAAGCTTCATGATTTATAACATAATCTAACTCATCAACATCATCATCAACAGCTTTTTGAGCTTCAATTAATTTTTCATCAGTACTATAGGTTCCTTCATGAAAACCGATTACAGTGCCTATTAATGTTTCAGAATTGGCACTTTTTACCATTTCACGAGCCATTGCTACAAATTTTGGACGAATCATTGCCAAAACAAAATTGTTTTCAATTGCTTCGCTTACTAATTCTTTTACATTATTTTCAGTTTCTTTTTCAGAAATACTAGCTTGTTCAGCTGTTTTTAGATATGTAGAATCTAAATATTTATTTACTTTCATTTTATAAACTATTATTTTACGAAAATACTAATTTACAGCACATAATAGTTTATAAAACTTTATTACTTCGTAAAAAAGATTCAATAATAAGGTTTGAAAAGTTAAAATTATTCTACTTTAAAAACTATTGGAAGTCCGTATCTTACACCAACAGCTCTTCCTCTTTGTTTACCTGGTGTCATTTTTGGAAGTAAATTTATAACTCTTATGGCTTCTTGTTGTAGTTTTTTATGTGGTGCTCTTGCTTGAATATTTGCTATGTTACCATTTTTATCAATTTTAAACATCACAAAAATTCTTTGGACACTTCCTTGCTCTAATCCAATATCTGAAGCTAATTCTGCATTAAATTTTTTTGAAACAAATTTTGACATTTTAGCAGAAAAACAAGCTCTAAGTTCTTTATTATTTCCAGTACATCCTGGAAAAACTGGAACATTTTCTATAACTAAAAAGGGGATATCTTCAACAACATCCTCTTCTTCTTCAACTGAAACAAAATTTTTATCTAAATCTATTACTATAGCATCTGTTTCATCAATCTCAGTAGATTCAATAATTGTTTCTATTATTTCAACCTCATCTTCAACTTTTACAATTTTATCTGGTAAAACAGTTTTTACTATAGGTTTAACTTCTGGTTCAATAATTTTAACTTCAATAGTTTTTTCTATTTCTTCTTCATTTAATAGAGTTCCTGCTAATTCCTTTATCGAATTTGGATAAGATTTCATATTCATAAATTCATAAACAATAAAAAGTGCTAATACCAATCCTAACTGAATTAATATTTTACTATAATTTTCAAGTACTGCGTGTGGATATTTTTTAATTTGCATTATTACCTTGTTTAGGTTAAACAAGAACTACTTCTAAAAACTGTATGTACAGTAAAGCTTATAGTGCAAGAAATTGGAAAAACGAAATATTATAAATTACAATATCTTGCAAGATAAATATCATACTAAAGATACGATTTTTTTACCTAAAACACAATAATTTAATTAAAAAAGCCAACACTATGGCTGGCTTTTTATCACTAGCCTAAGTTCGGTATAAGAAAAAACAATAACAACTGATTTTCAATCATTTAAATCATTGCTAGAGAGGTATAGTAGCAATCTGTTTATTGATAGTCAGATTGCCACATTTTACTCAAAAAAAGTAAAATTCGCAATGATAACATCTTTAAATCTTTGATTATTAACTATGTGTATTTATTACTATATCGAACTCAGGTTACTACTATTCTACCTTAAATACTATAGGTAAACTATATTTAACTCCTACTGGCACTTGACGTTGCTTTCCTGGTGTCATTTTAGGTAATAATTTTACAATCCTAATAGCTTCATCTTGTAATCTTTTGTGAGGTGCACGAGCCTTTATATCTGTAATATTACCATTTTTATCGATTTTAAACATTACAAATATTTTTTTTACTCCAGGTGTTAAACCAAGTTGAGATGCTAAGTCTGAATTAAATTTTTTATTTACATGCTTTTTTATTTTTTCTTGTAAACAAGTTTTTAATTGTTCTTTATTCCCTTTACAACCTGGATAAACAGGTGCGTCTTCAATAATTGAGAAGGGTACATCTTCAACTATATTACCAGCACCCTCAGGTTCTACATCAATAAATTTAGGTTCTTCAATAGGTAAATCCACATCAATTATTTGAAATACATCTTCTTCTTTATCTGAATCATTATCTTCTCTTTTTATATCAACTAGTACTTGTGGTTTTTTAATTGGCTGTACTTTTATTGGTTCAATTATATATTCTATATTTTGCTCAGGAGCAAAATTTTCTGTTAGATTTCTCCCTTCTAAACCTTTAATATTTTTTTCAAAGGTTTTGTTTTGAATTAACACGTACACAACAAGTAATGATAAAACTAGACCTAATTGTGCAAATAATTTACTGTAATTTTCTAAATTTGCTTTTGGATGTTTTTTTGTTTTCATAATTATATAAGTTTTGTTTCATCCTTTTACTAGCTTGTTATTTAAAATTAATTGTTTTGAGTGGTATTAAGATTCTTAATTTTTAGAACTGTTACTAACTAGGGATAAATGTTAAAATTATGTTAATACAATAAACATACCAAAAAAAAAGCTCAACCAATGGTTGAGCTTTTTAATTAATTTTATTTGTGTTTATTCTACTTTAAAAGCAATAGGTAAACTATATTTAACACCTACTGGACGTCCACGTTGTTTACCTGGCGTCATTTTAGGTAATAATTTTACAACTCTAATTGCTTCTTCTTGTAATCTTTTATGAGGTGCACGAGCCATTACATTAGTAATGTTTCCTTTCTTATCAATTTTAAACATTACAAAAATACGTTTAACACCTGGAGATAATCCTAAATCAGAAGCTAAATCTGAATTAAATTTTCTGTTAACGTGTTTCGTTATCTTTTCTTGTAAACAAGCTCTTAATTTAGCTTTATTTCCTTTACAACCTGGATAAACTGGTACGTCTTCAATAATTGCAAAAGGTACATCTTCCATTACCTCTTCTTCTTCTTCAACCTCAATAATTTCTTCAACTTCAACAGCCTCATCTTCATCAGTTTCAGTAGATTCTATAACTGTTTCTTCCACTTCTTCCTCATCCTTTACAACTTCAATTACATCTGGAGCTGGTGGTGGAGGTGTTTTTACTTCTGGTGGTTTTATTATTTCAAGTTCAAGTTGTTCTTCTTCTTCATCCATATTTAAAACTACGGGACCAAGATCACCAATAACTCTATCATATGTCTTTTTTTCAATAGCTAAGTATACCACTAATAGTGCTAATACTAGACCTAACTGCATAAATAACTTGCTGTAATTTTCTAGGTTTGCTTTTGGATTTTTTTTGATTTGCATCTTTTAAAAAATTTTTTATAGTGTGCTAATTTAATAATTTTAATATATTATACAAGGATATTTTTTATTTCATTCTGTTTTTTTGAAAAATAATGTTAAAAAACAGCCATGCAATTACAATTCCTACTAAATTGGCTAACATATCAAAGTAATCTGCTTGCCTATATATAGTTAAAGTTCCTTGTAAAACTTCAATAATTATGCCATAAATAAATACAACTATTGCTACTAAAACACCTTTATTTGGTAGTTTTATACTTTTATAAAAGGTTAACAACCAACTTAATGTTACTAAAAAATAGGCTAGTGCATGTAAAAATTTATCTAAAAATCTTACTGGAGGCAATTCTACAACATTATTTACTGAAATTAAACTCCCAACAGTAATTGCTATTGTAAATGAAATTGCTACAAATAAATATAATTTACGCTCCAATGAGTTTTTTATAATCTTCTGCTGATAATAATTCTTCTATTTGAGCTACATCAGAAATTGATATTTTTATCATCCAACCTTCTCCATAAGGATCTGTATTTACTTTTTCTGGCTCATCTTCAAGAGCTTCATTAAAAGACGTTACTTCACCTGTTAATGGCATTAATAAGTCTGATACTGTTTTTACAGCTTCAACTGATCCAAAGACTTCATCTTTTTCAACAGTTTCGTCAACTGTATCTACATCAACATAAACAATATCTCCTAATTCACTTTGAGCAAATTGAGTAATTCCAATTGTAGCTATTTCACCATCTACTCTAACCCACTCGTGGTCTTTCGTATATTTTAATTCTGCTGGTATATTCATTATAATCTTTATTTGTATTATTAATTAATTTCCTAAAACGTATCTAATACTTAACCCTGAACTTACTGATTGCCTTGGGAAAGTAGTTGAAATTGCATATTGAGAAGAACTTTGGTCAAAGTAAAAGGATGCTGTTAAACTTTTACTAACCGCATAATCTGCAAAAAACTTTAACGATAATAATCGTTGCCCTCCTGTTACTTGATCATTATCTTGATCTATTGCTCTAATTACTGTTAAATTATCTCTTAAAGATAAATCTGCTCTTAAATTTAAATCTCCTTTTAATTTAGTGTTCTCACCTCCAAATTTAAATCTCATTGCCATATCTTTAATTCTATAGCCCACTCCTATAACATACTCTGTTCCTTTTATTTGGGTAATAGTATTGTTATTAAAATTTAAAGTTAACCCTCTATCTTTATTAATTCTACCACTAAAAGAAAATGAATTTTTCATTTTCAAATCAACTTTTATTAATGGAGAAAATTCTTCTAATAAGTTAACATTTGTAAAAAGTGTTTTATTAAAGTAATTTCCTACAATATCAGTTTCAGTATATGGGTCATTTGCATTGTATTCTAAATTATTACTAAAACTTGTAATTGAATATAAAGAATTATAGCTGTGTGAAATAGAAAAACTTCTAAAATGTTTTTTAAACCATTTCATTTTCATAAATCCTTTATAGTTTAATTTCCATCCAGGAATTGGCACGCTTTTAAATGGTTTTAAACTTACTTTTGAGGCATCTTGACCTGAATAAGCTGCTATAAACGCTGGGAGTGTTACTTGTTGACTTGTTTCTCCAAAACCATTTATTGATTGTCCTGTTTCAGATGCTAAACGTTGAGCGATTATTTCTCTATTATTTTTAAATTTTTCAAAATTTACATTACTATTTTTAAAGGATGTATTTAACATATTAAAACTTATACTGTAGTTTCCATATTCTGTTATTGGAGAATCTGCTAAAGTATTATCTACAACATCTAATTGTTGTGATGTGTTTTTGGTATATGTTTTATTACCTCTAAATTCAATATCTAAGTCTTTAAATGGCTCTACAGTTATAGTACCATCTAATTTATTTAAATGTGTTTTACTATACGTTTTATTAAAATACGGATCATCTATACCTCGAGATAGCAACCATCCATTTTCAAGTGCTCGTTGTCTAATATCAATTTGGCTTCCAAAAACAAACCCAAGAGTTGGAGCTAGACTTCCACTAAAATTATCACGTCCTAAAAACCCTATTTCTGGAATATATCCTGGTAAATATGTACCATTATTTTCTGAATAATTAACACGTGCTTTTTTTATTGAAGTTAAAATATTATAAAATACTTGTCCTATTTTACCTTCAGCTGTTTTTTTATTTTTAGACCCAATACTTCTTGGAGTAGAAGGCATTCTTGTATTTTTTTTGCTTGTTTCAACACTCTTTTTACCAAAAAGTTTTTCTAATCCTATAGTTTTATAAAACTTACTAAAATCTATATCAGAACTTATTGCATGTGTATTTGTATTTTGAATTACATTTCCTATTTCATCTAAATATGATTGAGATGCTGCTTGCCAATCAAAATCTGCTGTATATGCATAATCTGCTTTTATAAAATCTAAATAAGGTATTTTATTTATAGGTATTTTATACGTTCCGTTTAATGCCTGATGATAATGATCTGGTCTACCTAAAGAAAAGAAATTATCCATTAATTGAATATCTTCTGAAGCTTCAAAATCGTCATATATATAATGATTAGCAGCTCTAAAATTAAATTGAAGTGATTTTGTTAAATTATAACCTATATTATAATCCCAATCAAACATAAAATAACGTTGTTTTAATGTAGGCAACTCAGGTAAACCTTCTATTAAACTTCGTGATAATTGTTCGTTATAACTTCTTATAATATTTGAATTTACTGATATTGATGAAGGAAGTAAATTTAAATTAAAGTCTTTTATAATTTTTAAAAATTTACCACTTAAAAATTTTGAATTTTTAAAAGGTTCTATATTTTTTGGTTCAAAGCTGAAATTATAATTAGCAGAAGCTCTTACATTTTGATCTACATACCTTTGAACATTATAATTTTTATGGTATGTTTCGTTAAAAGCATACGAAACCGATAAATTTTCAACATTATAAAAACGTTGTTTTTTTGTTGATTCAGGGTTGTATTCTTTTCTTACGTTAATTAAGCTAATACTTCTTCTTTTAGTATAATCTTGAGCATTACTACTATTTGGATTAATATTTTTAGCATCTTCAAATAGAACATCTTGGTATTGCGGATCGTATTTTGGATCTTTAAACTCTTCAGAAATACTGTAATTTAATGGTAATTTTATACCCCATTTTTTTGGCAATAACTGACCTACATTTACATTAGTAACTATATCATATAGTTTTGTTTCCTCTTGACTTCTTTCATTCACTCGTTGTTCAATACCTCCAAACCCTTTAGTTTCTATTCTACCAGTTACAGAAACATCTGCAAAATCGGCAAAATTTGCATCTGCACTAACAACTGCTGCCCAACCACCTTTGTTATCAAATTCTGAAACTCGCATTTCATTAAACCAAACCTCAGCACTTTGATTGGTATTAGTAACGTTTTTAACACCTAACATAATAGTTTTTATGTTTGATAAATTTGGATTACCTTTTACTCTTATATCATACCCTTCCAAGCCTTCAATTGGCGAAGGCATTCCAATTGCTGGATACAGTTCATTAGGTGCAATGGCCGCCTCTAATCTTAACAATTTAAGCTTTCCTAAATTTTCTAAAAATGCATCTAAATTATTTTCTTCTGGCCAAATTTCAAGTGGGGTTGTTACCCCATAATCAGAAATTGTTAGTAATTTTTCAATTTGATAATAGTTATCATTTAAATCACTACCAATTCTAATAATTGCCTTCATTTCATCGTTTTGAACTTGCGATTTAGTTTGAATTCCTTCGGCGTGCAAAAACAATTTTAAATGCTTGTACATTCTTAAATCTACTCTTACATTTTTAAATATAGCTCTTGATTCTTCTGGTGCTAAATCTGTAACTTTAACTGAAAGTGACTGTTCATTTTGTTGTTGTAATGTGGTGCTCCCTCTTAAAATTTCACGTTCAATTCCTGGGGGTAATACATATGGAATTGGGTTTCTCCCTTCATTTTCTTGAATATTAACAACCCCCACTTCAAAGTTTTGTAATTGAGGATTTGTTAAATCTTGAGGTGGTGTAACTGANTCATCTAGTGTTTTAGTATAACGTCTCCAATCTCCACGTACTAATTCTAATTCTCCAAAACGTAAAACAACGGGCATTTTAAATTTAGTTAAAAATATTCGCATAAAACGAATTGAATTAAAACCTNCTATGTCATTCACAACCTCATCAGGGCTTCCTACTTGAATTCTAAATTGTAACCATCTAAACTCTTTTGTACTTCCATCTTCTAATTGTACTGATACTTTTTTCTCATCAACAATATTATTTTGTCCAACAACTAAATCGTTTTTATTTAACGATACTTTATATTGATAATAGCTTTCAACTGAATTCATTGTTTGATCTTTATCAATATCTTCAGTATCTGGATATGTTGTTGCTGAAGTTGGGTAATTTTCAGTCGATAAATTATTTGTAGGTGAGTTTCCTTGTGTATTATTATATCTTTTATAACGCGTTAAAATGGAAGCGTCATTTGTATCATATTCTGAGCTTCTAAAATATGAATAATTATCATTTGCTGGATCTAATCCAAAACCTGTTCCAAATTGCTGAATTTCTTCTTCATCATTTATTCCGTCTAAACCTATATCTTGCACTAAACGTTCATTATCACTATCACTAAACGCATATAACAAAGACTGACTTGTTGGAATTTTCCCCCAAATAGTTGGGTCAGTATTTAAAACACTTAATGCATTTTCTGGTAAACCGTTTTCATACATTTTTCTACCGTCTTTTAAAACATCTTCAGAAATATTTCCAAGATTAAAATATAAATCTCCTACTTGATTTGCTATGTCATTTGGATCAATTCCTGTTGGTAATCCTTCATCATTTGTAATAGAATAATGGTCATATGGATCCATTAACCAAAATTGAATATACTCAACGTTAGATTGCTCAAAATTAGTAGTTGTTAATGCTCTTGTAATACCCGCCCATCTATCTTCAGGATTTGTAAATTTACCATCAGCTCCTACATTATTAGTGTCATAATTATAACTTCCTCTTTCATTTGGAAAGTAGGCTAAGTCTAATGTTCTAACAATGGTAGATTGTGTTAAATCTAAGTCTTGCTCTGGAAATAACTCTTCAAATCTAACTCTCCTAACTTCAGCACGTGAAAGTTCTACATTATCTATATTACCTGGTTTTAATGAAGAGCCTCCGTAAAATAGTGGGTCTATAATATACCATGCTAACCGTGCTCTTTTATAACCATAAGATAAATCTGTAGCGTCTCCACCAAAATCAAAATTTGTTTGATATTGTGGTGTACTTGACATATGCCATTGTTGAATTGATTTAATTTCTAATGGAATTTGAGACCCTTCAAAATCATCAACATAAGAAGTTGCTTCCCCTTCTAATTCAATTCTTTTAGGTGAACCTGGTATTAAATATGCTAAATCTCCTCTTATTGAAAAATTAGAAACTACATCAGTATCTATATTTGGTAGTTTATTAACCCATTTTGTNAATTTTGGAACTTCNGTTCCATAGCTTGCATTTAACCCAAAAATTGTATTATTTATAGGCTCTTGACCAAACAATGCTTTTTGGGTAATTGGTTTTTCGTTTAAATTTAAAATGGTTGCTCCTGCAATAAAATTATCAGAAAATTTATGTTCAATATCAATACCTAAAAAACGTTTTGTTTGCAAGTTAAATGCNGCATTATTTTCAACNGAAACTTGTATTGGAGCATTTGAAGCTTCTAAACTAGGGTTTACAATTTGAACTCGCCCCATTTGATAATCAACTACATAATCAACTCCTTCAACTAATTCTCTACCTCCTGTTGTAACTCTCACTGAACCTTGAGGTACATTAAATGCGCCTAAAGGAATACCGTTAGCACTTTCTGATTTGTGATATCCTTTTATTAAGTATTTATCTTTTTGTTGAAAATTGTTCTTCGCTTCAGATTGGGTTATTTCATACAATTCATTAAAAACATACGTTTCATCAGCAACATCAGTAAGTTTAGCTCTTAAATCATCTCCAAAAGGTTCAACCGTTGGGAAAATTATATACCCTTTTTCTGAATTTACTGTTGATCCTTCTACATAATCAAAATAACCATCACCTTCAGGTGTTAAGAACTGACTTTGATCTAATCTATCTATTCCCAATAAGTTTAACAATGTTTTATCTGAAACTTCAGCAGTTTGAGCATTTTGTAAAACATTTATTGGCACACCCGTCTCATCATCAGCATATAATAGCTCTAATCTAAAACCATCTGGTTGCATTCTATATGTTTGCAAAGAATAAATATTTTTCATCATCAAATCCCACATTGGTATTTGAGTGCTAATTATTTCACTTCGAAGTAATTTTACTACAATATTATNAGGTGCAATTATACCATCACTTGTAAACTCTCCAACTTTATATACTTTAGAGTCACCACTTACTGTATATTCANAAGANACNGCAAGNACNTCAGAATCTGCCAATCTTCTATTCAATGAAATAACACCTAATTGAGGGTGTATTGTATATTCATCAGGTCTTAATTTTATTGCGTTTTCTAGTACTGAATAATCACGTCCTTGTTGCATCGAAAAGGGTGATAAACCATCACTTACTGTAGCTATATTTCTAACAGCATTTGTTGTTGTTAATATAGTTGATATGTTATTTGCTTCATTTATAGGCAATATTGATCCTGGTACTGGTGTAACATTTGCAGGTCCTATGTTTGTAGGATCTCCTTCTCCAAGGTCTGCAACACCAACAATATTTCTAATGTCAACAGTTGAAGCACTTCTATTGGTTACCCAAACTTCTACTCTTGTAATATTAACCGGACTATTAATTAAAGGATACTCTTTCAAAGCATTATTATATGCATCTCTAAAGTATTGTGCTAAAAAGAAATGACGATTTGAATCATAATCTGATGCTTGTAATTCAAATTCTTGTATGGTTGAACCTCCTTGAGCAGCTACAGATTTAGTTTGTGATTTTTGTTCAGCAAAAACACCTGTTACTGTTGTTTTTCCAAACTTTAGTTGTGTTTTCACACCAAATAAACTTTGAGCTCCAACAATTAATGAATTTTTTAAGGGCATACTTACATTACCTACTTCAACTTTTTGAAGTATATCATCTTCCGTAGGTGTAAATTCTAATTTTATTTGATTTTGAAAGTTAAAGGTTGATTGGGTATCGTATTGGGCACCAACTTTTAATCTAGATCCTACTTTTGCAGAAATACTTGCGCTTATTTCCTGATTAAAATCGAATGTGAAACTACTACGGTTGCGTTCAGATAATTGAGGGTTGTCTACTTTTTGATACAACATCCCTAATTTAACTAATACAGATCCTTGTGCATTTACCTCAATAGTGTTTCCTCCAAAAACAGATTCAAAAAATCCAGAATTTACATAATATGTAGGTAATAAGTCTTTTTGAGCATCTCCGCTTCCCAGTTTTTTACTATTAGTAGCGCTAATTTTCTCCTTGTAATACTCAAGCATATCTTTTTTAAGCTTGTACTCTTTATATTCTTCTTGGTTCATGTAAATTGGACGCTTTACATAATAATCGCCCATTTTTTCAAGAATTATATATTCCCCTAATTCCGCATCGTAAATAATTTCCGATTTAGAAGGGTCTGTCAAGAATAAACTTCCAGATTGTTCACTTTTAAAAGGATATTTTAATTTTATAGTATCGTTAGCTTTCGAAACCTTTGCGGTATCATTAGTTTTTATAACTGGAGTTGTTTGTGCACTTACTGTTGATTGGATAAACAACACTAATAAAAATACTATGAATGTTTTATATATATATTGTTTCTTCTTCAAATCTTATAAGTTTTTAAGCGCTTTTTTTATTAAAGTTTCAACATTTATAGTTTTATCTCCCAATAAAATTTTATCTAATACTTTTTCTGATTGTTTTTTGTTAAATCCTAAGACTTCTAAAGCAGATAACGCTTCAATTTTATTCGTATTGCTTTCTACAAAGGAATCTTCATCAATTGCATAGCTTTTTAAGATTATGTCTTTTAAATCAATAAGGACTCTTTGTGCAGTTTTTGCACCAATTCCTTTTACTGATTGAATAACTCCTACATTTCCTGAAGCAATAGCTTGCTGAATTTCATCAGTAGTCATTGAAGATAACATTGTTCGCGCAATACTTGGGCCAACTCCAGAAACAGATATGAGTAATTTAAAAATTTCTCGTTCTATTTTATTAATAAACCCAAATAACGTGTGAGAATCTTCTTTTACAGATAAATATGTATATAAAAAAACCGATTCATCATCAGGTAAAAGAGAAAACGTATTTAAAGAAATATTTAGCCAATAGCCAACCCCACTGACTTCTATTACGACGTAAGTGGGGGTTTTTTCTACTAATTTACCTCTTAAATGGGTTATCATATTTTATCTTTTCTAATAACCCAAATGTAATAAATAATT
>JGI24724J26744_10002493_pt1 | contig 12252 bp, 7 predicted proteins | sample Cruoilmetagenom7_FD_26744 | JGI IMG/M metagenome (IMG submission 26744)
CTTCGCCTGTCTTCAGCGGGTGGCCAATCGCCGTATGGCCGGGGAACTTGCCGGTAAAGCGGCACAAGAATCCACCGATGCTTTCCTGTATCTGTACAATACCGGCGCGCTCTGGCTCGAACGACCGGGCGCTACCAGCGCTTCATAGACTCCGAAATGCCATCCTCAGCCGCACTTGCCTGCCGGGCGAGAAAACGGCGCAGCGGCCCGATCCTGCGTGTGGCGAGCAGGCCCAATGTCCGCAGCGGTTTGGTCAGGGTGGAATCATTGGAGAACAGCCGGTCAATCCCGTCCATGCCCAGCGACGCAGCAATCGCATCAAAGCGCCGGGCCTGACTATACCGTTCCAGAACCGGCGCGGATCCAACATCCAATCCGGCATGAACCGCCGATGTGATGACATCGATCAATGCCGCGACATCGCGGAAACCCTGGTTCAATCCCTGCCCCGCCAGTGGATTTATCCGCCGCGCCGCATCGCCGACAAGAACCCCGCGCGCTCCGGCCATATCGGTCGCGAGTTGCAGGATCAGCGGATAGGACCCCGCTTCGCCTTCAATCTGCATTTTTCCGGCAAATGCCTCAAAGCGCTTATTCAATTCCGCCTCCGCCTCTTCGGTCGGGCGGGCAGCCAGCGCCTCTGCGGCACCGCGCTTTAAATACCAAGCCAGATTGGCCCGGTTGCCCTTGAGCGGCAGGGTCGCAAAAGGGCCCTCGGGCGCAAATAATTGCCGCGCAATGCCATCATGCGGCGCGGCAAGTTTCACATTCGCGGTAAAGACCGATTTGCCATAGTCCCGCCCTTCAACCCCGATGCCCAAGGCATTGCGGACCGGCGACTTCATGCCATCCGCGCCAACCACGAGACGCGCTTTCAAGCTTCGTTCGCCAGACAGGTTCAAGATCACGTGCCCCGGCGACTGGGTCATGCCCTCAAACAAAGCAGGGGCAAATTTGGTTAGGCTCGTTTCCGCAGCCATAGCCGCATCGAGGGCGGCTTGCAGCGGTTCTGCTGGTAACATTTGCCCAAGTGTCTCGTCGGGGTCAGGGCTGTCGAGATCAGCGTCGGTAAACATCGCGGACGGTCGCCCAAACCAATGGGTTCCGCCATCTGTCGCCTCAAGCCCATGCAAAGGCTGCGCGACATCGGCCAGGCCATCGGTCACGCCAACCGACTGTAGAAGATGCCAACTGCCGGTGACGATCGCGAAATTTCGGGTATCTTTGCGCGCCGGGGCTTTTGGGTCACGTGCATCAATCACCGCGACATCCAGCCCTTTCCGGGCCAAGGCAACGGCAAGACAGGCGCCGGTAGGTCCGGCGCCAACAATCGCAATGTCAAAGATACGCTCTGTCATAATCGCAAGAGTAAGTCTGCACCGCACCGCGGTCTATGGCTGACCCACAAGCGGGCGTATGGGTCGCAGTTTGCACCATTATCGAGCAAGATGAACTTATTGCCCCCCCTATAGAGGTCAATTTGTGACGCAAGGCCGAGCAAACAGCCTAATTAGCCCATCATCTCAACATGAAGACCGGGAGTTAGGGCATGCAAACAATAGTCACGAGAATACTAAAAGGAACAGCGTTGCTTTCGGTATTCATATCCGCAGGGCTCAGCGCAGTTGCACAAGACGCCTCAATTGAAGACAGGTTGAGCGCCCTAGAAGGGTCCGCGTCTGCATATGTCGACAATAGTTACTTGTTCCTCATAGGCGGCTTGATTGTCATGTTCATGGCAGCCGGGTTTCTCTGCCTAGAGGTTGGTTTGGTTCGGTCGAAAAACGCCTCTATGCAGTCGCTGAAAAACGTCGCTCTGTTTGCAATTGCGGGGCTGATGTTCTGGCTGGTTGGTTACAATGTCGCCTACCCGGGTGCCTGGATGAGTGTCGGCGGGCATGAATTGTTCGGCATGCCGAGTTTTGATGCCTTGTTCTGGTCAGGTGGCGACACCGCAATTGAAAGCGAAGCAGGATATGCGCCCGCCTCCGACTGGTTCTTCCAAATGGTCTTTGTTGCCACCGCAGCGTCGATCGTTTCAGGGGCGGTTGCCGAACGGGTAAAACTGCCGGCTTTCTTGATCTTCACAGCTGTTTTAACCGCCGTGATTTATCCGGTCGTGGCGAGCTGGGAATGGGGAACAGGGTTTCTAGATGATCTTGGCTTCTCAGATTTCGCGGGATCAACTTTGGTACACTCAACGGGGGGCTGGGCCGCTCTGATGGGGGCAATCATCATTGGGCCTCGCGCCGGCAAATATTTTGGTGATCGGGTTAACCCAATGGTCGGATCAAACATCCCAATGGCCGCCCTTGGTACGATGATCCTCTGGTTTGGTTGGTTCGGCTTCAACGGTGCCTCCCAACTCGCAGCCGGAACGGCCGCTGATATCAATGCGGTCTCGCAGATATTCGCCAATACGAACATGGCGGCAGTTGGTGGCGTGGTCGGCGCGCTCATACTGTCGGGCATTTTGTACAAAGGTAATATTGATCCAACAATGGTGTTCAACGGGGCAATCGGCGGATTGGTCTCAATCACCGCAGAACCGCTCACACCCAACATGGGCGAAGCTGTTGGTATCGGCCTTATCGGCGGCGTCCTTGTTGTCCTGACAATCCCATTACTCGACAAACTCAAGATCGATGATGTTGTTGGCGCGATACCGGCGCACCTTGTCTGCGGAATATGGGGTACGATGATTGTTCCGTTTACCAATAGCGGCGTGGGCTATCTACCACAATTCTACGGCGTTGCCGCCACCGGCGTCTTTGTCTGCGCAGCATCCGGAATTGTTTGGTTGATCCTGAAGGCGACCATCGGTGTTCGAGTTAGTGCCGAAGATGAGCAATTAGGGCTCGATCGCGCAGATATCGGCGTCGAGGCATATCCAGAATTCGTACAATAGAGGAACTTGTTCGCCCTCCAACAAATAGGGTCCTCTATTTTTCCCCGGCCAGCAATGGCCGGGGATTTTTCTTGCAGAAAACGTCCAGATGTTAGCGCCGCTTTAAGGGCCTCATGGCAGTTTCACTGAAGTTTAAGAAACATCAAGTGGAGCGTAGAGTATGGCTGAGACAATGGCACAGGCGCATCACATGCGAGAAGTCTCAGATCCGGTGTGGAGAATCATCACCGGAACGATGGCCTTTGGCGTGGGTGTCTTCATCTGTGGCAGTGTAGGCTCTTATGTTCCAACCGACCCGAGCTGGAATGCGGCGACAACCGCAGATGTGCAAAATCTTTTCGGCTCTGGCGGTGCAGTATTTGCTGACTTTGCGCGACAGTTGCTCGGTTGGTCATCCTGGGCGGCCGGGCTCGCTTTGATGATTGGCGGGGCCATGCGCGCTGTGCTCATCGGGACACCCCAAATCCGCCGCTGGTTGCTGGGCGGGATGTTTGTTCCCTTGTCGGCGGCTTGTTTCGCGTCATGGCCGGTGCCAACCTCTTGGCCACTGCGCGCCGGACTGGGCGGTATGCTCGGTGATGGCTTGCATGACCTTGCGATTATGCCGTTCAAGGCGCTGTTGCTGCCTGCGCCGGAATTGCTTGCGGGGCTAACGCTTGGCGCCGCCGCGCTTTGGGCCGCTTTCTCTGCGCTTGGTTTTCGCAAAGGTGATGCGCGCCTGCTGCAAAATGCTGCGGCACAATCCAGTGTTCGCATGGGCCGCCGCGCCAAAGGGTTTAGCGGCTGGGCAAACCGCTTGTTTCGCCGCGGCGACGCCGGTCAAGACGGAGAATATATGCTGCAGACCAGCGACTATGTTTCAGCCGATGAAGACGACATGCTGATCCAATCGCCGCCGCCTAAGCCCAAAACACCAAAGAAACTGGCCATCCCTGAGCCACAAGCCGCACCAGCCATGTCGCCGCGCACCAAAGCCGTGGCAAACCCTGCCGTCCGCAAGCCGCGCAAGCGTGGCGCAAAGCTACCGCCAATTGATCTGCTGCAATTTCCGCCAGAGCGCACCGGTGAGATTGATGAAGAATCGCTGCTCGCCAAGGCCAACCGTCTTGCCGAAGTCCTGCGCGAGTTTGGTGTACGCGGCCGCATTCGTGAAGTTCGCCCCGGCCCAGTGGTCACGCTGTTTGAACTGGAACCAGCAGCCGGCGTAAAATCCGCGCGGGTCGTCGCCCTGGCCGATGATGTTGCCCGCTCAATGAGTGCGGTCTCGGCCCGTATCGCTGTGGTTCCCGGCAAAAACGCCATCGGTATCGAGCTGCCAAACGAAGAACGTCAGACCGTTTATCTACGCTCGCTGCTTGACCACGAAGCCTATGCCAAAACCAAGGCGACCCTGCCAATGGCGCTGGGTGAAGATATTGGCGGCGCACCAACCGTGGTCGAGCTGGCCAAGATGCCCCACCTGCTGATCGCCGGGACAACCGGGTCTGGTAAATCGGTCGGTGTGAACGCGATGATCCTGTCGCTGCTCTACAAGCTACCGCCAGAAGAGTGCCGCTTCATCTTTATCGACCCAAAAATGCTGGAGCTTTCGATCTATGATGGCATTCCGCACTTGCTTAGCCCGGTTGTCACCGACCCGAAAAAGGCTGTTCTGGCGCTGCAATGGGCCGTGCGTGAGATGGAAATGCGCTATGAGCTGATGTCGAAAGCGGGCGTGCGTAACCTTGCCGGCTTCAACAAGAAGGCCGCCGACTTCCGCGCCTCCGGCAAACAGCTAACCCGCAAAGTCCAGGTCGGCTTTGATGAGCGCGGAAAACCCAATTACGAAACTGAGCCGCTGCCGCTGGAGCATATTCCCAATCTGGTGATCGTTATCGATGAGATGGCTGACCTGATGATGGTGGCGGGCAAAGAAATCGAAGGCTGCGTTCAGCGCCTCGCCCAAATGGCCCGGGCCGCGGGCATTCACCTAATCACCGCGACGCAGCGTCCATCCGTGGATGTCATCACCGGGACGATTAAGGCCAACTTCCCAACCCGTATCTCCTATATGGTGACGACAAAAATCGACTCGCGCACCATCTTGAACGAGCCGGGCGCCGATCAATTGCTCGGCATGGGTGACCTGCTCTATCAAGCCGCCGGGACCAAGAGCAAACGCTGCCACGGCCCATTCGTTTCCGACGAAGAGGTCCAAGCCGTGGTTGACTGGCTGCGCGACAATGGCGGTGAGCCGGACTATAATATGGACATATTGGAAGAGCCCGAAGAAGGCACTGGCAGCGCGGTTATGGATGCCATGCTGGGCACCTCAACTGGTGACAAGGATGAAGACCTCTACGCGCAGGCCATGGCCGTGGTTCTACGCGACAAGCGGGCCTCAACCTCCTACCTGCAGCGCCGCCTGAAAGTTGGATATAACAAAGCCGCGACGCTGATCGAACGGCTCGAAGAAGAGGGCGTCATTTCCGGCCCCAACCATGCTGGCAAACGCGAAATCCTCGCAAGGGCGATGGCGGGGAATAAGCAAGACCGCTAACTCAAACACAAAAAAGGGCGGCCCGTTGGAGCCGCCCTTTCTGTTTCTAGGTGCTGGTCTTGGATCAGCCTTCGGTCTCGTCAACGGAGAACCCGCGATTGCGCAGCAGCGGCTCAATCGTTGGATCAGACCCGCGGAATTCGCGGTACAGTTCATCAGCAGGGCGCAGGCCGCCAGACTCATAAACCCACTTTTTCAGCTTCGCCGCCAAGACCGGATCAAAAATATCCCCGGCTTCACGGAAGGCCACAAAACCGTCAGCGTCGAGAATCTCAGCCCAGAGATAGGCGTAGTATCCTGACGAATATCCACCCGCGAAGATGTGGCTGAAATACTGCGTGCGATAGCGCGGCTCGATCTCTGGGATCAGGCCATATTTCTCCAGTGTCGCCACTTCAAAGGCGCGCGCATCCGTGATCGCCATCGCCTCGTCATAGGTCAGGTTATGCCAGTTCAGGTCGAGCAATGACGCGGCAATAAACTCGGTCGTTGCAAAGCCTTGATTGTGGTTTGACGCCTCGTTCATCCGGTCGATCAGTTCCAGCGGAATGACTTCGCCCGTTTCATTATGCAGCGCGTACTCGCTCAGCATTTCCGGGGCACTGGCCCAGTGTTCCAGCATTTGCGCCGGGAATTCCGTATAGTCACGCGGGCCATCGACGCCGGAGAATGTGCTATATTTCACCTGCGTAAGCAGGCCGTGCAGACCATGCCCAAACTCGTGGAACAGGGTTGAAACCTCGTCAAATCGCATCAGGGTCGGTGACCCTTCTGGCGGCGTGATCAGGTTGAGATTGTTGGTGATAATCGGCCGAATTTCGGCTTCACCATCATAATTGGTCGACGAACGGAAGCCCGACATCCATGCGCCACCGCGCTTACTGTCACGGGCATACATGTCCATCATGAACAGGCCAAGATGCTCGCCAGTGGCATTGTCCTTGATGTCATAAGACGTCACGACCGGGTTCCAGCCATCAATTTCAACCGGTTCAATGGTAATTTCAAACAGCTTTTCAGCCATGTCGAAAGCGCCTTTGCGCACCGCATTCAGCTCAAAATAGGGCTTGAGAATATTGTCATCAAACGCGTACTTGTCCTGACGAACCTTTTCCGAATAGTGCCACCAGTCATGGCCCGCAAAGGTGAACTCNTCACCAATCATGGCCTGCATCGTGTCGCGCTCTTGTTTCGCCTGGGCCAGACCCGGCTGCCAGACGCGAACCAGGAATTGCTCAACGGTTTCTGGTGTTTTCGCCATATTATATTCGAGAATATATTCGGCATGGGTGCGATAGCCGAGNAATTCAGCCCGCTTGGCCCGCAATTGCGCCAGCTTGATCGCGATGGGTCCATTGTCGAACTCNCCTTCGCTAGCGCGTAGGCGGTAACCATTGAACATGGTCTCACGCAGGGCGCGATTTTCAGACTGGGTCATGAACGTCTCATAGACAGAGCGATCAACCGTCAGGGTCCAGGTATCGCCGTCTTGGATGGCGGCTTTGAAATCGTCAGAAAGACCAACCAGTTCAGCCTCATCAGTGACTTCAACCTTAAACGCTTTCGTTGCCTTGAGCAGGTTCTGACCGAATGTCGTGGTCAGGCTGGCAATCTCGGTGTTGATTTCAGACACTTCCGCTTTGACGTCCGGTGACAAGGTTGCCCCGGCGCGTTCAAACTGGCGATAAGTCAGCTCAACCAGACGGACGCCTTGCTCGTCCAGATCAAGCGTTTCGCGATCATTGTAGATAGCTTTTACACGGGTAAACAGCTCATCATTGAACGCGATCGAGTCCGAAACCTGTGACACCATCGGGTAGATGTCGCCCTCAAGTGCCGACAAGGCATCATTCGTATCNGTATTGGTGATGNTGCCGAACACGTTCATCACCTGGTNCAACGTGCCGCCGGCTTTATCCAGTGCGACAATCGTATTTTCGAAGGTCGGCTCATCGGAATTGCCCGCAATGGCAGCAATCTCCGCCTCTAGGTCGGCAATCCCCTTCTCGACGGCTGGCATATAATCTTCGTCAGCAATCGATGCGAAAGGCGGCACCCCATATGGCGTATCCCACACTTGCAGCANNGGGTTGTCAGCCAGCGCGGCAATATCAACAACCGCGTCTTCGCTGTCATTTGCCGTGACATCGGCGCTATCTGCCNCGTCANNTGTTTCACCGCCGGGCACGCGAATATTGTCACAAGCCGTAAGGGTCAATGCAAAGGCAGCGACCCCGCCAAGAAGGAAGGATTTTGCAGTCATTTCAGGTCCTCTGAGTATGTTCATGCCGTGTTTAATCAGTTTTTGAATGAATAGACTAGGCTACACGTGTCACAAATGTAGATTATTCATTCGCGCCAGTGTGGCCTCAAACTGTTCCATCGTCTCATTCAGAATATCGGCAACAGGGCGCACGGCCTTGATCCGCCCGGCCACCTGCCCGGTCAATGCGATACCGGCTTCGAGGTCACCGCCAAAATAGACGTCCTGCGTTCCTGCAAACTCGCCGAAAATGTTCTCGACCCCCTCGGTCTCAATCTTACTTGTCCGCTCGGTGCGTAGCGCCCGCAGCGCCGGGCCGCCGCCATGCCGGTTGAGGAACACCGTATCAGTGGAATCCGCGTCCACGATGGCATCTTTCCAGTTTTGGTGTACCGGGCTTTCGGCGCTCGACAGAATGCGTGTACCCATCAGGACGCCCTCGGCCCCGAGTGCAAACGCTGCGGCCATACTGGACCCATCCATAATTCCGCCAGCCGCGATCACCGGGACATCAACCGCCTCGCAAACCTGTGGAATCAAAACCATAGANGCGACATCTTTCGGGTTTTTGAAACCGCCGCCTTCNCCGCCCTCNACGATCAATCCATCCACCCCGGCTGCAATCGCTCCCAGTGCAGCTTTCAGGCTGGGCACGACATGAAACACCGTCAAACCCGCCTCTTTTAACTGGCTCGTATATTGTTTCGGGTTGCCCGCCGACGTGGTGACGAATTTTATGCCCTGATCGATCACGAATTGAATAATGTCGGGATCGCGNACAAAGGCCTGGGCGACATTGACCCCGAACGGCTTGTCGGTCAGCTCCCGCATTTTGAGGATTTCTGCTCGCACAGCATCCAATTCACCCGACGAGGTTTCGATGATGCCCATGCCCCCAGCGTTTGAAAAAGCGGATGAGAGCTGCGACCGGGCAATCCAGCCCATCGCCGCCTGCACGATTGGTTTTTCAATCTCCAGCATCTCTGTGATGCGTGTCTTCAACGCCATTGCGTGTCCTCCAATATCTACAACCTCGCCATAGCGACCGTGCCCTCGCGGCAAAGCAAGCAAAGATTATTGAAGCCTCAGCCGACGGCCTTGCCGCAGCATTCGCTCAAGTTTCAGAACACCGGTCGGCCTAGTCTGCCGATCCGGGACAATAGCTCACATAGGCCAGCAGCATCGGTCGTCCGAAAAGCCATGGCTGGCGTTCAACCGTACCGACCAAACGGCAGTCCGTCGGGGGTTGCTGATTATGCCGTGTATAAGAAACGTCGTAATAGCCTTGATCTCGCGGTGCAGATTGCGGCTCGAATCATCGATCAGAAGGTTAGTGGCGTATCGGCACCAAGACCGAGCGTCAAGCGCCGAGCATGCCCTGATCTGACAGCCATTTCACGATCTCTTCGGCAGCCGCTTCGGGGGTCGTATCGACCGTATTGATGCGGATTTCCGGCTCCAATGGCGCTTCATATGGGCTGTCGAGGCCAGTAAAGTTCTTGATCTCTCCGGCGCGGGCACGCTTGTACAAGCCCTTCACATCGCGCTGTTCGGCAACTTCGAGCGGGGTATCGACGTGAATTTCGATAAACTCGCCTTCGGTCATCATTCGGCGGGCCATCCGGCGCTCTGATCGGAACGGCGAGATGAAGCTCACCAAAGTGATCAGGCCAGCGTCACTCATCAGTTTTGCAACATTCGACACGCGGCGGATATTTTCCACCCGGTCAGCGTCGGTAAACCCTAGATCGCGGTTCAGGCCGTGGCGAACATTGTCGCCATCAAGCACGAATGTATGCTTGCCCATCGCGAACAATTTCTTCTGAAGCGCATTGGCAATCGTTGATTTTCCTGAGCCTGACAGGCCGGTAAACCAAAGCACAGCCGGTTTTTGTTCTTTCTGGTCGGCCAGCGATGACCGATCAACATCCAGCGCCTGCCAGTGAATGTTCGCGGCGCGGCGCAGCGCGAAATCGAGCAGGCCAAGCCCAACCGTATTATTGGTCAAACGGTCAATCAGAATGAAACCGCCGGTTTCTCGGTTCACGTCATACGGATCAAACGCAATCGGCTGATCCAGGCTAAGCGTACAAACACCAACTTCATTCAACCCCAGTTGCGTGGCGGGGGAATCGCGCAAATCATTGACATCAATGCGGTACTTGAGACCCGTCACTTGGCCGGTAACCGTTTTCGCGCCCGTCTTCACGAGGTAACGCCGCCCCGGCAACATCGCATCTTCGGCCATCCAAAGGACGCGGGCCTGGAACTGGTCGGAAACTTCCGCCGGATCACTCGCCGCACAAATGACGTCACCGCGGGATGTATCGACCTCGTCAGCGAAGGTCAGCGTCACCGATTGTCCGGCGACGCCTGCGTCAAGGTCCCCGGTCTGGGTGACGATGCGCGTTACAGTGGTTTCCTTGGCGCTTGGCAAGGTCTTGATCTTGTCGCCCGGGCGAATAGTGCCCGACGCGATCTGGCCAGAAAACCCGCGAAAATCCAGGTTCGGGCGGTTCACCCATTGCACCGGCATGCGGAATGGCAGGGTTTCGCATTCGCTGCCAACCGGAACCGTCTCTAGATATTCCATCAAGCTCGGCCCATTATACCAGGGCGTCGCCTCCGATAGCGAGGTGATATTGTCACCCATCAAAGCCGACATCGGGATTGCCTGAATCTCAATGCCCGCATTCAATTCCTCAGCAAATTCAAGGAAATCCTGCTCAATATTGTTGTAGACGGCCTCATCATACTCAACCAGGTCCATCTTATTGATTGCCAGGACGAGTTTTCGAATGCCCAAAGACGAGGCGATAAAACTATGGCGGCGGGTCTGGGTGAGAATGCCCTTACGCGCATCAATCAACAGGATGGCGAGGTCGGCCGTTGAGGCGCCAGTGGCCATATTGCGGGTATATTGCTCATGGCCCGGCGTGTCGGCGACGATGAATTTGCGCCGGTCGGTTGAGAAGAAGCGATAGGCAACATCAATCGTAATGCCTTGCTCACGCTCCGCCGCGAGGCCATCAACCAGCAATGCGAAGTCGATATTCTCGCCTTGCGTACCTGATTTTTTGGAGTCGACCTCTAGGGCATCCAGCTGATCTTCAAAGATCATCTTGGAATCGTAGAGCAGACGTCCAATCAAGGTCGACTTGCCATCATCAACACTGCCACAGGTAATGAAGCGAAGAAGCGACTTATTCTCGTGCGCTTCGAGATAGGCCGAAATGTCGGTCTCGATCAGTTCAGATTGGTGCGACATTAGAAATAGCCCTCTTGCTTTTTCTTCTCCATCGACGCGGCTTGGTCCCGGTCAATGGTACGGCCTTGCCGCTCTGACGATTTGGTCAGCAACATTTCCTGAATAATATCTTCCAGCGTATCGGCGCGGCTTTCGACCGCGCCGGTTAGCGGGTAACAACCTAGCGTGCGAAACCGCACATATTTCTCAACCGCTTGATCGCGCAGCTCTTTCGGCATCCGGTCATCATCGACCATAATGTCCGAGCCTTCCCAATTCACCACTGGGCGCTTGGCTGCAAAATAAAGCGGAACAATTTCAATGCTTTCGCGGCGGATATATTGCCAGATGTCCAGCTCGGTCCAGTTCGACAGCGGAAACACTCGGATGCTCTCGCCTTTGCGAATGCGGGTATTGAACACGTTCCAAAGTTCCGGGCGCTGGCTTTTTGGGTCCCAGCGATGCTCGGATGAGCGGAATGAGAAAATCCGCTCTTTGGCGCGGGATTTTTCCTCATCCCGGCGCGCGCCGCCAAAGGCGACGTCAAACTTATACTTGTCCAGCGCCTGTTTTAGGCCTGCCGTCTTCATCGTATCGGTATGGACCGACGATCCATGCGTGAACGGGCCGATCCCGGCATCGACGCCGTCCTGATTGACATGAACCAGAAGATCCATGCCCATTTCCTTCGCCTTGCGATCGCGAAACTCAATCATCTCGTGGAATTTCCACGTCGTATCGACATGCATCAGCGGGAAGGGCGGCTTGCTGGGATAGAAAGCTTTCATCGCCAGATGCAGCATCACGGCACTGTCTTTGCCAACAGAGTACAACATCACGGGGTTTTCGGCCTCTGCCGCAACCTCGCGCATGATATGGATACTTTCAGCTTCCAGCCGATCGAGGTGGGTTAACATGGTTTCTTACGGTCCTTCGATAGACGGCTCTAAACTTCATTTCAGGTAGCGATACAGGCGCATATCTCAATGTCGCAATCTTAAACAATCATCGCATTAAAACTAATCGCTTGGCGGTATCGCCCCCCTCCAACCGTGTAAAGCAACTTCCGGACCATTTTTTGCGTGACACTTTACAGGCGTGGTTGCGCATTTTTTTGAATCCAAGTTGCATTGTGGCGCGGTAGGTGTTGAAAATGGTGAAGGCACGGGGGACTAAAATGAAATCTGCAATATTTGCGCTCGTCGCAATCCTAGTTAGCGCTATCGGTCAAACCGCAAGCACCGAGGAGCAGGTTGCCACTGGCGTGGTCGACGGCAAGAAAATCCACATCTACA
>JGI24724J26744_10002494_pt1 | contig 12251 bp, 12 predicted proteins | sample Cruoilmetagenom7_FD_26744 | JGI IMG/M metagenome (IMG submission 26744)
CGATCTCATTACCCTTTAAACTGATGCTGTTCATTTTAGTCGATGGGTGGCAGCTTATTATTGGCTCAATGGCAGAAAGCTTTTACATGATATAGCGCTTCTTTGAGTTATTTTTGTACATACGATGGGCCACATCGTTTTATTCGGCACACAGGACTAAGCTATGACCCCTGAAATGGTGATGAGCATTGCTTACCAAGGTATGCGCGTAACGCTTCTCCTGGCTGGCCCCATGCTGCTGGCGGCACTATTAACTGGTCTTATTATCAGTTTATTCCAAGCTGCAACGCAAATTAATGAAATGACGCTGACGTTTATTCCTAAAATTCTGGCTGTGTTCGCGGTGCTGGTTTTAGCCGGCCCCTGGCTAATTGGATTAATTACCGACTTTACTCACCGCCTATTTACCAATATTCCCAGTATGGTGATGTAACGCTATGGTGGAAGTCACTTTCGAACAACTGCAGGGGTGGTTGGTGGCTTTCCTATGGCCGTTTGCGCGCATTACTGCTTTCATGGCAGCGTCTCCTCTTTGGGGCCATTCTAGCGTCCCCAACCAAGCAAAAGTCGGCCTTGCTGCCCTTATTGCCATTGTGATTGCGCCGATTCTACCGGCCATGCCAGATATAGCGGTCATGTCCTGGGCAGGGGTGGGCATTATAATCGAACAGATTCTAATTGGCCTGGCGATGGGGCTCGTCATGCATATCATGTTCGCTGTTGTTCAAGCCGCAGGGGATTTTATCGGTCTGCAAATGGGCCTAGCGTTTGCGAGCTTTTTTGATACCTCCAGTGGTACCAACATTATGGTGCTCTCGCGCATACTCTACATGATCACCCTGCTCATGTTTTTGGCCATGAACGGCCATTTAATGGTGCTTGAAACCCTGATTATGAGCTTTCAAACATTGCCTATTGGCATTGGGACATTCAACCCGGGTGCTTTTGAGTTACTCGCCCGGTATGCGGGCACAATTTTTGCCTCAGGCATGCTACTNGCGTTACCNCTGGTGGGCTCCNTGCTTACCATCAACTTGGCATTGGGTATACTGAACCGTTCCGCCCCACAGTTAACCGTCTTCAATATTGGCTTNCCCACCTCTCTTATTGTGGGGCTGATTCTGATGATGGTGTTGATGACCGATATGGGAAGCTTTTTAGAACGTTTATTTTCCCAAGGAATAGGATTCATGCAGGCACTTATTGAAGAATTGGCGCCGCTAAACTGACATGCCAGAAAAAACCATCCTTGCACGATAAATAACGTATAAGGATGGAGGGGAGTTAAGCAAGCAGCTTGTAACTTATTCTTAGCTTACATATAGTTAAACAGTGACAAACCTTTAATATCCACAAAAGCCTTTTGGGCTGCCTGCATACCGACCTGACGTAAGCTATATTCAGAAATAGCGTCAGCGTAATCAAGGTCTACCAAGTCGGACAGCGTCTGCGTGTAGTTCAGCATTCTATTGCTTCCCACGGCGTCAACCACATCAAGCTCGTTGAGGCGTGCCCCTGCGGATGCACGAACCGTTAACACATTATCAAGCGCATTATCCAAATCACGCATGGAGGTATTTAAGGTATTACGCAGATCTGCTTTCTTGGCCGGATTGTCAGCAGGATTTTCCAGTACGCGGATCGCCTGCTCCATTGTACGGAAAAGGTTGGGCTCGCGCTGCTCCCCACCGGCTTGCGCAACAAGTATAGAATCACCATTCACACCACCCACAGGCGTGCCTTCTAATTCAATCGTGACACCGGCAAAGCTTACTTGCTGGGCAGAGTCGCCGATATTACCTGTATAAGCCACGCTTGTTTGAGCAGGCACAGCAGTCCAGTTAGTACCATCAAACGTTTCTACATTGAATGTGTCATCGCTGGTGAATGTAATACGGAAGTCGGTTCCATAATCGGCATCATTAACATCTGTTACTTGTGGACCACGAAATGTCACATTACCACTATTGGGACTACCATCATCTTTCGTTGCTTCCGCAACATAGCCAGCACTACTAGGTACGCTCTTAAAAATGGTGATGCCATTATCGTTAACCGGCATCAACCGGGAAGCATCGACACGCTGCTCACGTACGTTATTATCTCCCTGATACTGCACTGTGCCATCGGCAGCTTTCACAAATGGCGGGGCATTGTCTTTATAGCCACCAAACAGATAACGGCCATTACCGTCGGTAGCATTTGCCTGGCCGATCAACGATTCATAAAGGCCCTTAAGCTCACTGGCAATTGACTCGCGGTCAACATCGCTTAAGGTGTCGCTTGATGCCTGTACCAGCAGTGTTTTCGCGCTAATCACTGCATCAGTGACACTGTTCATAATACTTTCTGACTGAGAGAGGGAATTACGTGCCGAAACGCGCGAATCTCTAAACTGCTCAGTAACAGCTTTAGCCTGGTCAACACCCACCGCCCGAGAAGCCGACTGAGGATCGTCCGAAGGATTAACCACCCGACGACCACTAGCAATTTGCTGACTAATCTTTAAGAAGTCGCTTTGTTGGCGGTTCAAAGAAGCCGTACTGGTCTCGAACATCGTCACACTGCTAATGCGCATAAATAATGACTCCTACAGGTTAGCTACGCAAACCTAAAATCGTATCGAAGATAGTTGAAGCCGTATCAATAACCCGCGCATTTGCTTGATAGTACTGCTGGAAGCGGATTAAATTCGCAGCCTCTTCATCTAAATTGACGCCTGATTCAGATTGCTGGACGGCATTAAGCTGATCCGTTAAACCTTGTCGCGCATCGAGATTAACTTGAACAATATTGGTACGGTTACCGACATCGCTCACGATAGCAGCGTAAGCACCACTAACTGAAGCGCGGCCTCCAACAACGTCTTGGCTCTGAAGATTCTGCAAGGCTAACGCGTTACGGTTGTCCCCTGCACTAGCATCACTACGACTAACCGTAAGACTGGCTGAGCCGGTGCTGGGCAGCGCATCCAGAGTAAAACCCAAACCATCAATACTGATTTTGTCTCCCGCTTCAAGCGCAGTACCAGTAGCAAGTACGGTATCGCCCCGCGTGACGGTTACAGTCGTTGCAGGTAGAACGGTAAGATTGCCAGCACCATCGACGTCTAACTTATATTCGTCACTGCTAGCGAACGCACCACTTGCAGCAGTCAACTTGCTAATATCCAGATCACCTTCGCGCTCAATCAAACGAGCAGCGGCAATCTTATCAAGATCAACAATCGCGGAATCCATACCGCCAGCAACACGACGAACCGGCTGCACCTCAAACTGATCACCGGTCTGTGCGGTGTTCAGATCGACAAACTCAACATTCACACCCCCGAAACTGAGAGTATTTGAGGCAGCATCAAAGCTTGTTTCAACCTCTGAGCCATTATCTTTACGGATTACTTCGAAGGTAGGAGGAGTTGATACCGCATCGGTCACTTTAATTGAATAGTCTGTTGCTCTCAACGCATCAATATTGTCAGGGTCAATAGCTACTTTAACGCTCGCATTACCATCATTATTAGCATTAAAGTAACCGTTTGACTGCCCCAGATTAAAAAAAGCCTTACCCTGATCGCCGTTTAAATCGACTCCTTGCTGGTGTTGGTTATTAAAAGCCACCGCTAAAGAGGCAGACAGCTGCCCGATCTGGTTTTGTGTTTTATCAAGTGTTTCGGAACGGAAACTCATTAGCCCACCTAATGCGCCTCCGCGAATCAAACCTTCGTCCAAAGCGATTAAGTTACCGTTACCGCGTGCGCCTTCTTTATAGCCGACAATAACCCGCTGGGGGTCATTGGGGGACTCAATAGCCTCGAGTTTATAAGCTGTATCACCCGTGACCAACGGCTGGCCATTCGGCAGTGTTAGATTATAAGTCTTTCCATCCTGGATATTCAGACGAATATCCATTCTTTCGTTGAGCTGTGAGATTAGATGATCCCGCTGATTCAACAAACTGTTAGGTGCTTCGCCTAACTGCGCGCGAGCCAGTGAAATTTCACGATTAATGGAGCCAATCTGTGCCGTCGTATTATTAATCTGCGTTATTTCGTCTTTAATCTGACCATTAACGCCGGATTGCAAATCCTGAAGATACCCGTCAAATGAACGGAATTGTGCTGACAGCGTATTCGCTGATCCCAAAACGCCCTGCCGCGAGGCGGGATCAGAAGGCGCGCTCGCCAAGTCTTCAAGTGAAGAGAAAAACTCTTGCATCAATGGCGCAAGCCCAGCCGCACGATCAGCTAGCAAATTATCAATTTGCGTTACTTGATTACTATAGACGTTCAGAGCACTCGACTGGGATTTGGCGTTGTTCAACTGCGCAGCAACAAAGGTATTGAACTGACGCTGGATATCCTCAACACGAACCCCCGAATTATTACTCTCGTTCAGGATAGTAATTTCCCGGTTGTAGCCAGGCGTATACACATTACTGATATTGTTGCTGGTAGTATTGAGGGCATTCTGCGCCGCATTAAGACCGCTTAATCCAATCGTAAACATGCTCATTGTTGAATTCCTTATGCCGATACCTAACTATCGACCCTGCGCAGAAAAACTTGAGGAAAAGGCTAGCGGGAATCGGCTAGGAAATTGCCGCCTGGGTTAAGTGGGCCCATAGTGTTCATTACCGCTACCAGTTTGTCCGCATAGCGGGGATCCGTGGCATAGCCACCACGCTGAAGCTCGCGCGCTGCGTGCTCGGCAGTCGGCGCTTGTACCACACCGGCATAGCGGGGATTATTGCCGATCAGGCTGGCGTAGTCAGTAAAAGCATGCTCGAACGAATCGTAAACGCGGAAAGTATCGACCACCTGCGTCCGTCGGCCATTGATATATTCGTGAGTCACGATATCAGTCGTTTCGCCCTGCCAATGACTACCCGCTTTGATACCAAACAGATTGTGGCTATTGCTACCATTGCGGGTAGGAATTTCGTGCCGCCCCCAGCCTGTTTCCAACGCTGCCTGGGCTAGAATTAATTCAGCAGGCACTCCGGTAGTCGCACTGGCCGCCTGGGCAGGGGCTGTTAGCGTTTGCATAAATTGACCGACATACCCTGATCCATGTTGCTCTAGCGGCGTTAACGCGGGCTCATCTAATGCCCCCCTCTCCACGCCCTGGCGAATGGCCTCTAGCTCGGCTAAGAATTGACCGTTGCCCTGCGCATTTGTGGTTCCACTCGTGTCAGCGTTAGCCACGTATGAATCGTCAAGCACACGAGGAGTACCACGAGGTATACCAGCTATCAATGCTTGTAACTCTTGATCGGCATTGGGCTGCGCTTTTGAGATGGCGCCTTGGCGCTCCAGCTGTTCAACAAGGACATCAGCAAGGCCCATTCCACGCGATGCCATCACCTGTGACCACTGCTGATCCAGCATCGATTGATAGGTATCCGTCGCACTGCTGTTCATCAACTGTGAACTGGGTGTCGCGTCGCGCATACTTTTCATCATCATTTGAATAAAAAGTGCCTCAAACTGCTGGGCGGCACCATTTACACCAGCCTCAGGGTCGACGCGAGCGGTGTGTTGAAGTCGCTGAAAACCATTCATATCCAGAGCGAACTGGCTGGTCATATCACTTGCACTCATTAAATAACCTCCAGCTCAGCACGCAGTGAACCCGACGCTTTCAATGCTTCCAGAATTGACATCAAGTCTTGAGGGGTAGCACCTAACGCATTCAGTGCATTGACCACTTCGTTGAGCTGCGCACCCTCTACGATTTGTAGATAAGCCTCTTGTTGTTCAATATCGATATCCGCGTCGGGTACTACAACCGTCTCACCCTCTCCAAAAGGGTTAGGCTGGCTAACACCAAACTGGGTATCAATCATGATCGACAGGCTGCCGTGGGCTACTGCGGCCTCTCTTAACGTGACGGCACTGTTCATCACTACTGAGCCGGTACGTGAATTCAGTACAACCCGGGCCGGCGCTTGAGTCGGCGTTACCTGGACATTCTCAACACGGGCCATAAAATTGACCCTGGCATTATCATCTGTAGGGCCATCTAGGGCGATTACACGGCCGTTGCGCGCATAGGCGACTGACTGGCCAAACTCGTTATTGATCGCCGTCACCATGCGCTGAACGGTGCCAAAATCTGAATCGTTCAGCTGTAACTCCAGCATGCCACCGTTGCCGCCCAGGTTAAGGGGCACTTCCCTTTCAACCATCGCGCCATTGGGAATACGCCCTGATGCCTGCTGATTGATCTGCACGCTGCTGCCTCCCGCTTGGGCGCCCGCCCCACCGACCAACATGTTGCCCTGGGCAATGGCATAGGTATCACCATCGGCACCTTTTAAAGGTGTCATTAACAGCGTTCCACCTCGCAAGCTGCGGGCGTTGGCAATCGATGAAACGACGATATCTAAGCGCTGTCCTGGCCTTGAGAATGGCGGGAGATCAGCCGTTACCATCACGGCAGCCACGTTACGCAGTTGCAAGTTCGTGCCGGCAGGTACAGTCACCCCTAGCTGAGATAGCATATTGGTCAGGCTTTGACTGGTAAATGGTGCCTGCGTCGTTTGGTCACCGGTGCTATCAAGACCCACCACCAGGCCGTAGCCTACCAGTTGGTTATCGCGGACACCGGCAAAGCTTGACAATTCACGAACGCTTTCCGCCTGGGCAGGCAACGACAATAGAGCCATCAGCACCATGGCCCCAAGTTGAACAGCCCAAGCATTCATTGTTCGACGGCTATTTATCCACAAACTACTTAGCCGCATCGCTCTAGCACGCTGTCGCTCTTTCATTGGGTGACCTGTCATTGGCAGCTCTGCCATTAGTAGCTTCCCATAACGTTAGAAGGGTGAGACGTTTAAGAAGAAACGCTGTAGCCAGCCCATGTGCTGAGCTTCGTTAATGTAACCGTCACCCACATACTCAATTCGCGCATCCGCCACCTGAGTGGAAGGAACAGTATTTTGCGCTGTAATAGTGCGTGGATTAACCACACCTGAAAAACGAATAAATTCCGTGCCTTGATTGATGGCAATTTGCTTTTCACCACGCACGCGTAAATTACCGTTATTCATTACTTCTAATACTGATACCGTGATAGTACCGGTAAAGGAGTTATTGGCCTGCGACCCACCACTACCGGCAAAGTCATTCTCACCTGAAATATCAAAGCCGTATTCCGCAAGCGTATCAAGAACATCAGGCAACTGTGCAAGCTCCAGGCTAGCGCTACCGCTGCGCCCTGCATTGGATTGAGAATTTTTGCTCGCACTGACTTCCTCATCCAACACAATGGTCAAAATATCGCCCATGGCACGGGGGCGACGATCCTCAAAGAGTGGTTGATACCCTTGCCTGGCCTGATAAATAGAGCCATTGGGGATGGGTGGAGGGCGATCAACAATGCTGATCTGCTCTTGCTCACCCACCACTGATGCTCTTGGAACTTGAGCGCAGCCGGCTACAACCAATAAAAAAAGCACCAGTCCTGCTAGCGCAATACGACGTGACATGTGGTGCAACTCCAGCATAACGCAACCTATAAGTAAGCCCGATGAGTAACGCTTGTTACAGCTGGCTTAAGCGTGCCAACATTTCATCGCTGGTGGACACCGCTTTACTATTGATTTCATAGGCGCGCTGGGTCTGGATCATATTGACCATCTCTTCAACGACATTGACGTTAGACGTTTCGACATATCCTTGGAACAGCCGTCCAGCACCATTAATACCCGGTATATTCTCATTGGGAGCACCGGATGCACCGGTTTCCAGGTAGAGGTTGCCACCGAGGCTCTCAAGGCCAGCTGGATTGATAAAGGTACTGACGGTAATTTGCCCCACCTCATTATCCTGGGCAACGCCTGGCTGACGGACGCTGACAGTGCCGTCCTCACCAACGCTTACTGAAAGCGCATTTGCTGGCAGGAAGATAGCAGGCTCAACCGGATATCCATTCGCCGTTACCATCTGGCCATTCTGGTTTAGCTGAAAACTGCCATCGCGGGTGTATGCTGTTGTGCCGTCAGGCATGAGTACCTGAAAAAATCCCTGACCATCGATCGCAAGGTCGCGGGAGTTGTCGGTCTGCTCCAGGCTTCCCTGGGTATGTAGGCGTTCTGTAGCTACAGCGCGCACACCGGTACCGATCTGCATACCCGAAGGCAAGCGATCCTGTATGTTGTTTTGAGCCCCGGGCTGACGCATATTTTGATATAGCAAATCCTCAAACACTGGACGTGAGCGCTTGAAGCCATTAGTACTCACGTTGGCTAGGTTATTTGAAATCACGTCCAACTTGGTTTGTTGCGACTCCAAGCCGGTTTTAGCAGTCCACAAAGACTTAATCATAACTATGCTCCGTAAGCCGAGTGACGAACTTCAGCTTGAATAATGACCAACATCAACCTTGAATAGACAAAATACCATTGGCGCGCTGAGCATTTTCATCAGCGGTGCTCAGCACTTTCATTTGCATATCGTAGCGCCGTGCCACATCTATCATTGAAACCATAGCATCCACAGCACTAACGTTACTGCCTTCAAGGGCACCGCTAATCAGCTTGGCATTTTCGTCTGCGGGCAAAGCGCCAGGCAACCCTTCTTCATTCGGTAAAGCTCGAAACAGTCCGTCTTCACCGCGCGTTAAAGCGCCATTTTCAGGTGTCACCAGCTTGATGCGCCCAACCTCGACAAGTGCTTCGGGACCTACGCCCTGTGGAATGGCACTAATTGTTCCATCGGCACCCATTGAGACTTGTGCCCCTTGAGGGATCGCAATTGGGCCACCATCACCCAGCACAGGGCGGCCAACGCTTAGCAACACACCATCACTATCGATCTGCAGGTCACCACGGCGTGTGTAGGTTTCCGTGCCATCATCGGCCTGCACCGCCATCCAGGCATCCCCCTGCATTGCGACATCAAGGGTGCGGCCCGTATATTCAACGGGCCCCTGAGCAAAATCGCTGCCCGGCGTAGTGGTTACCGCCGAGGTACGTGTGGCGAGCAGAGCGTCCCCTTGCACGGGAACCGAACGAGCGACCTGTAGCTGGGCACGAAAGCCGGTAGTGGTCACATTCGATAGGTTATTACTCACCACCGACTGCTGATCCATTGCGTTCTTCGCACCACTCATGGCGGTATAGAGCATTCGATCCACGTTGCTGACTCCTTACCTCAATAAGCCACTATTAAAGATTAATAATGGTCTGCAGGAGCTCGTCCTGGGTGCTAATTGATGTTGAATTAGCCTGATAGGCACGCTGCGCGACGATGGTATCCACCAGCTGTTTTGCTAAGTCCACGTTTGAGTTTTCGAGTACGCCAGACTCAATCGTTCCAAAAACGCCCGTACCACCGGTACCAATAATGCCAATACCCGATGCATTGGTTTCACGCCATGCGTTATCACCAATCGACTGCAAGCCCTCTTCATTGGCAAAATTGGCCAATACAATTTGTCCAGCATCGCGGCGTTCTTCGTTAGTATAAATACGAATAACACGGCCATCGCGGGTAATTTCCAAGCCTGACAAACTGCCAGATGTATAGCCATTCTGGGTCAGCGTGTTCTGCACTGAGTTATTGTTGAACTGCGTCGTTCCTGTCAGCGTCAGGTTGTAACTCAGTTCCTCAGCACCATCGCCAACAATAAAGTCTAGGTCTGCAAAAGCTTTGGTAAGAGCTGCACTATCAACTGCTGGCTGGTCAAATGCGAGAGCGGCCGTTTCACCATTGGCTGTAGTCGCTTCAGCGAGGGGATTTCCTGCGGCAAAAGAGAGCTGGTAACCAGCATCAGCGACGCCCACTATCGCGTCTTCGTCTCGGACACCATTCCCCGCTGCATCAAGGTCGCTATATTTAGCAAGCTGTCCGTTGCCATTAAATTTTAAAAAGAAGGCGTTATCTAGGTCTGTTGCAGCGCCAGCTGCACCGCTAAATGAGAGTTTCCCATCGACGGCTTGAAAAGCCTTCCAGGTATTATCACCTATCTTTTCATAGTACATGGTGACATTGCGTTCATTACCCAGGGAGTCGAAGGTCGTGAAGCTATTGGAGTAGTGGTACGCAACCTCGATTTCTAGTGGATCACCACCAGCAGCATAGGCACCCGTATTATCCACCGTAATTAAATTGCCAGCCTCATCCTGGGCACGAACAAGTGATGTCTGTGTGCCCTGTCCCGGCACTGTACTGGCATCCAGGTTGTATGTCGCCGTCGCCTGCGCCGTCGCCTTGGCGGGAATGTCAGCAGCCGGAATTTTTAGCGCCTCAGGCGCGCCGCCTGGCACGACAGCCGAAAACGGGTCATTCGGATCAGAAAGGCCATAGCCGGTTAAACGTTGACCGGCGGCGTTGACCAAGTAGCCTTGATTATCCTGACTAAATTGACCGTTGCGGGTATACGCGGCCTCCCCACTGGTTTGCTCAACACGGTAAAAGCCGTCACCCGCCACAGCTAGATCTAACGTACGTCCGCTGGTCTCTAAATCACCGGCGGTAAAGTCCTGGCGCACATCTGAGATTTTCACGCCAAGGCCCACTTGGCTACTTGCACCCGCGAATACATCAGCAAATATCGCACCTGAGCTTTTAAAGCCTACGGTTTGAGAGTTGGCAATATTATTACCTAAGATTTTTAGGTTTTCCGACTGGGCGTTGAGACCACTTAATGCTTGAGAAAAGCTCATTTCTCTCTCCTAGAAACAGTTAATACTTTGCAGTCAAAGAATTTGTTTGACGTCATTAAGGCTGATTTGACCATAAATCGCGCCAAGATCCAGTCGGATACCGCCGTTGCCATCATTAGGCGTGACACTATTGACGATGGCATAGTTAAGCGCGGTTGATTCGATTACCTCGCCTTCACCGTTGGTTGCTTCTAACTGAATGGTATAGCGATTACTGGCGACCACTTCACCTTGATCATTTTCACCATCCCACTGAAACGATTGCACGCCCGCATCAACAGCCCCTAAGTCATAGCGACGAATAACTTGGCCGCCCTGACCCAAAATGGTCGCCTGAACATTAGCGGCAGGCTTGGCGAGTTCAATACCGAATGGTGTTGAGTAGGGCTTACCTTCACTATCTTGTTCCAGCATAATCTGACGCCCGGGCACCATTACGCCTTGACCGATCAAGCCNCTCGCCTGCAATGCCTGGTTAGCATCCATCTGGCTGGTAATACTCTGTAGNGTGCTATTCAGNTGCTCAATACCGCTCACGGTATTGATCTGAGCAATCTGCGACGTCATCTCCGCGTTTTCCATCGGCTTGAGCGGATCTTGATTCTGTAGNTGGGTAATCAATAGCGTCATGAAGCTATTACGCAGTTCGTCTGATTGGCTCTGNTTTAACTGGCTGCCGCCCCCATTGATGGCTGCCAATGTGCTCGGGTTGATTGTGTTCATTTTTTATTACCCCTCACCCAGCGACAGCGTCTGCATCAGCATCTGCTTACTGGTATTAAATACTTCAACGTTGGCTTGATANGAGCGCGATGCAGAAATCATATTGACCATTTCATGNACCGGCTCGACATTAGGCTTTGCCACATAGCCTTCTTCATCCGCCGCAGGATGACTAGGCATNTACTCCATACGCAGGGGCGAATCGTCTTCCACTACTTCGGTGACGCGCACACCACCAACGCCATAGCGGTTGCTTTGCGCCTGGGTCTCAAACATCACCTGTTTCGCACGATAGGTTTCACCATCAGGCCCAGCAACACTGTCGGCATTGGCCATATTGCTAGCGGTAACATTCATTCGCTGGGACTGGGCGCTCATTGCCGAGCTGGCAATATCAAACGCAGAGAACATCGACATCGTTAGTTAACTCCTCACTAATTTGGCCTGGATTATTCGGGCTGCATGGCATTTTTCAGCCCTTGAATACGGCTATTGAGCATCGTGAGGCCGACTTGATAACGAACGGCGTTATCAGCAAACTGCGTGCGCTCACGATCCATATCAACCGTATTTCCATCCAAACTAGGCTGGTCGGGAATGCGGTAAAGTAAATCGGCGTTGCCCGCTCCGNGCCATGCGGGGCCTTCTCCAGCAATATGACTANCAGAGGTACGCGCTAAAGTCAGACCGCCGCCGGCATTGCTAGATGCACTCTGAGTACCGTCTACTGCTTTTTTAAGCTCACTAGCAAAATCNATGTCACGCGCTTTATAGTTAGGCGTATCGGCATTGGCAATATTAGCTGCCAATATTTCGTGGCGTGCCTGGCGTAGACTCACTGCTTGCTGATGAAAATT
>JGI24724J26744_10002497_pt1 | contig 12247 bp, 12 predicted proteins | sample Cruoilmetagenom7_FD_26744 | JGI IMG/M metagenome (IMG submission 26744)
CTGGCCTCGGCGTCGGTGCCGCGTTTGGTGGGTTGAAGCCGGTTGTTGAGTTCATGACGTTTAACTTCGCGATGCAGGCGATTGACCACATCATCAACTCTGCGGCTAAAACCCTGTACATGTCGGGTGGCCAGATGGGCTGCCCAATCGTGTTTCGCGGGCCGAATGGTGCGGCCTCGCGCGTCGGCGCGCAACACAGTCAGGATTATGCGGCATGGTATGGCAATGTGCCGGGCCTGAAAGTTGTCGCGCCATATGATGCCGCGTCGGCGAAAGCCCTGCTGAAGTCCGCCATACGCGACCCCAACCCGGTTGTGTTTTTAGAGCATGAATTGCTTTACGGGCACACGTTCCCGGTTCCGGATATTGACGATTACACACTGCCAATCGGAAAGGCGGCTGTCGTGCGCGAGGGGACCGATGTGACCCTGGTCGGATATTCGCGAATGGTTGGCTTCGCGCTTGAGGCCGCTGATACGCTGGCCGGACAAGGCATCTCAGCGGAAGTTATCGATCTACGCTCGATCCGCCCGCTGGACCTTGATACGGTTGTCGAAAGCGTCAAGAAAACCAACCGCATTGTGACCTGTGAAGAAGGCTGGCGGCATATGGGCGTTGGCGGCGAAATCGCAGCTGGCGTGACCGAGTTTGCGTTCGATTATCTCGACGCGCCGCCCATGCGCGTAACACAAAAAGATGTGCCACTGCCTTATGCCGGTAATTTGGAAGCGATCAGCCTGCCCGGTGCGGTGGACATTGTTGAGGCGGCGAAGGCCGTCTGTGAGGGGATGTAATCATGGCCATAAACATCACCATGCCTGCACTGTCCCCGACAATGGAAGAAGGCACGCTCGCAAAGTGGAATGTGAAGCCCGGCGATACGGTTGAGGCGGGCGATGTGATCGCTGAGATCGAGACCGACAAGGCGACAATGGAAGTTGAAGCCGTCGANGAAGGCGTGGTTGCACAAATCCTCGTCGAGGCTGGTACTGAGGGCGTAAAGGTCAACGAACTGATCGCCATACTCGCCGAAGATGGCGAGGACGCTTCTGCAATCTCAGCCGTCCCNNCCGCCGCANCACCGAAACCGGAACCAGCAGCAAAAGAGGCNCGCAATGGAGACGGNNCCCCGGCNACTGTCCCGGCCGCGCCTGCNCCAGCACCGCAAGCGAAAGCCCCCCAAANNCCAGCGCCAAAACAAAACCTTGGCGCAGGCGATGGGCGGATCAAAGCCTCGCCACTTGCGCGCCGAATTGCGGGCCTGAAAGGGATTGATCTTGCTGGCCTGCAAGGCACCGGTCCACATGGCCGGATCGTCAANAAGGATGTTGAAGGNGCCAGCGGTGCACCAAGAGCGGCTTCGGCACCGTCGGCGGCCTCGCCAGATGGGCTTATCCTGCCGCAAATTCTCGATGACCGCGTTTATGCGCCGGACTCTTACGAACTGGTTCCGCTTGATGGTATGCGCCGCACGGTGGCCAAGCGGCTGACGCAAAGCTTTATGCAAGTGCCGCACTTCCCGCTAAATGTGGATATTGGGCTTGATGGCCTGTTGGCGGCCCGCAAAGGCATGAATGAAGCGGCCCCGGAAGGGGTGAAAATTTCCGTCAATGATCTGTTGATCAAGGCGTCTGCACTGGCCCTGAAGGCCGAGCCCGATTGCAATGCGAGCTATAGCGACAAGGGTATTGCCTACCACAAGGGTGCGCATGTTTCGGTCGCCGTGGCGGTTGAAGGTGGCCTGATTACCCCGGTGATCCGTGACGCTGAAAACAAGGGGCTTGCACAAATCGCAGCAGAGATGAAAGACCTCGCCGCACGGGCGCGGGACCGAAAGCTCAAGCCGCAGGAATATATTGGCGGGACGTTCTCGATCTCCAATCTCGGCATGTTCGGGATCAAAAGTTTTGCTTCGATCATCAACCCACCTGAGGGCATGATCCTATCGGTCGGCGCTGGCGAAAAACGGCCAATTGTTGATGCCAACGGACAACTCGCCGTCGGCACCGTGATGAGTGTGACACTAACCTGTGACCATCGTGTTGTTGGCGGGGCCGAAGGCGCAAGATGGCTGAATGCGTTCAAGCGTTTCGTCGAAGCGCCGACGAGCATGATGCTTTAAATATTGGAGGCGAGACGTGGCCGAATTTGATCTCATTGTAATTGGTTCTGGCCCTGGCGGCTATGTTGCGGCGATCCGTGGGTCGCAGCTTGGCATGAAAGTCGCGATCGTTGAACGCGAGGCGCTGGGCGGGATTTGTCTCAATTGGGGCTGTATTCCAACCAAGGCCCTGCTGCGTTCAGCGGAAGTTCTGCATCTCGCAAAAACCGCCGAAGCATACGGTGTGAAGGTCGACAAAGCCGGATTTGATCTACCTGCCGTGGTCAAGCGCTCGCGCGGGATTGCTGCGCAATTGTCGGGCGGCGTGAAGCACCTGATGAAGAAGAATAAGATCACCGTTGTGATGGGCACGGCACGTCTGGAAAAAGGCGCCGCGGCCCCCACCGTTGTGGTCAAAGATGCCAAAGGCAAAGATACAAAGTTCACGGCGAAACACGTCTTGCTGGCGACCGGTGCGCGCGCCCGCGCAATCCCGCAAGCTGGGTTGGAGCCGGACGGCAAGCTGATCTGGACCTATCGCGAAGCCTTGGTGCCGGACGTGATGCCGAAACGCCTTCTGGTGATCGGGTCAGGNGCGATTGGGATTGAGTTTGCCAGNTTCTACAATGAACTCGGCTCNGANGTGACCGTGGTTGAGGCCTTGGANCGTATCCTGCCTGCCGAGGACGAAGAAATTTCGGCCTTNGCNCGCAAGGATTTCGAAAAACAGGGGCTAACCATCCACACCGGTGCGCAGGTCAAAGGGCTAAAGCCCGGCAAGAACACGGTCAGCGCCGAGATTGATCTTGGCGGCAAGACAGAGACGCAGACCTTCGACCGCGTCATCCTCGCCATTGGGATTGTCGGAAATGTTGAGGATTTGGGGCTTGAACAGCTCGGTGTGAAAACCGACCGCACGCATGTCGTGGTTGATGGATTTGGCCGCACCGGTGTGCCCGGCCTTTATGCCATTGGTGACCTGACTGGCGGGCCGTGGCTCGCCCACAAGGCCAGCCATGAGGGCGTGATTTGTGTTGAGGCGCTTGCCGGTCAATCCAAAAAGGCGCATCCGTTTGATCCCTGGAATGTACCGGGCTGTACCTATGCGCACCCGCAGGTCGCAAGCGTTGGCCTGACAGAGGCGAAGGCCAAGGAAACAGGGCGCAAGCTAAAGGTCGGCAAGTTCCCTTTCATCGGCAACGGCAAAGCGATTGCACTTGGCGCCGGTGATGGTCTGGTCAAGACGATCTTTGACGCCGAAACCGGCGAGCTGCTCGGCGCGCATATGGTCGGTGCTGAAGTGACCGAGTTGATCCAGGGCTATGTCATCGCGCGTCAGGGTGAACTGACCGAAGAAGACCTGATGCACACGATTTTCCCGCATCCAACCTTGTCAGAGATGATGCATGAAAGCGTCCTCGCCGCCTATGACAAGGCCTTGCATATCTAGGCTGACGGCTCGAACTATTTCAGCAATTTCTGGATATGCTCACGCAGCTTGGGCAGCACGTCGCGTTCGAACCAGAGATTGTTCTTGAGCCATCGATTGTTGCGCGGGCTCGGGTGCGGAAGTGGCAAAACCTGCGGCCATGTATCGGCCCAATTGCTGACGGTATTGGTGACATTCAGCTTGCGATGTTCGGGCATATGCCAGTCCAGTGCATATTTTCCGATGACGAGGGTTGTCTCCAGTTTTGGTAGCTGCGCGAGCAGGCGCTGGCGCCACGCGGCTTCACATTCCGCGCGCGGGGGCAGGTCGCCGCCAGTCCCTGTGCCCGGGAAGCAAAACCCCATTGGCAGGATCGCGATTTTCGACGCGTCATAAAAGGTCGCGCGATCAATCCCCATCCATTCTCGCAACCGAACACCGGATGGATCGTCGAACGGGATGCCTTTGGCATGCGTGATGCGACCCGGTGCCTGTCCCGCGATCAAGACCCTGGCGCTTGGGTCTATTTGGACGATCGGGCGCGGGCCCAGCGGCAGGTCGGTGCAAATCTGGCATCCACGAACGCTTTTCAGAAGCTCATCAAGGTCTTTCGTCGCGGCGGAGTTTGGCGTTTGCATATGGTCCAATCCTATCGATCCAATAGTGCTAGCGCAGCGCAGGCGGGTTGAACACAAAAGCCCGGTTCACAATGTGCTGACCGTTTTGTTGAATTGACGCTAAGTGCAACCACACTAGGTTCGGTGAGATGTCGTCCGCACTTCCAAACACCGCTTCAGAAACGCTGCTGCATATTCGCGGCGAAATGCTGACGCCATTGCCCGAAGGCGGGTTGTGGTGGGCCGCGCGCGGCGTTCTGATCGTGTCAGATTTGCACCTGGAAAAAGGCTCCAGTTTTGCCACCCGCGGGCAAATGTTGCCGCCTTATGACACTGCTGCAACGCTAAACGTGGTCGAAAAACTGGTGCGCGCCCTATCCCCGGAGATGGTGATATCCCTCGGCGATAGTTTCCACGACCGTCGCGCAGAACGGCGGATGGCGGCGGGGGACATCGCGCGTGTGCAGGCCCTCACATCCGCCACCGATTGGATCTGGGTGGAGGGCAATCATGACCCCGATCCGCCAGCTCATCTTGGCGGGAGGGCTGCGAAGGTCTTGCATATTGGCGATCTTGTCTTTCGGCATGAACCGACCGCTGAGATTGGTGAAATCGCCGGGCATCTGCACCCGGCTGCAAAAGTCATCACGAAACACCGGTCGCTTCGTCGGCGCTGTTTTGTCAGCGATGGGCAACGCCTGGTCATGCCGTCTATGGGGGCGTTCACCGGGGGCCTGAATGTGTTGGACCCTGCCTTCGATCCGGCTTTCCCGGACGGCGGCAAGATGATCTGCTTGATTGGCGCAGGGCGGGTCTATCCCGTTTCCAATCAGCGCCTATTAGCGGATGGCCCACGTGCAGATATTGGTCGCTGGCGAATGAATCGGTCTAGACAGGCGGATAGTTAGACAATTTCCCGCCTGTGCGGGCCGAACCTAGGAATGAATGATGGATAATGTGGATTTCGCTGCTGTGTGGGACCAATATGGGCCGCTCGCTGTAGAATTTGGTCTGAAAGTGGTTGGGGCGCTGGCGGTCCTTGTCATTGGCCTATGGGTCGCCTCATGGCTTGGCGGCATGGTTCGCCGGGTCGCGCTGAACCAGGAAACGATTGACGACACGCTCGGTAATTTCTTCGGGTCGATGGTGCGTTGGGCCGTTACGGCGGCTGTGTTCATTGCGGTTTTGCAGGTGTTTGGGGTGCCGGCGACAAGTTTTGTTGCTGTTCTTGGCGCGCTGACTTTGGCGATTGGTTTGTCTTTGCAGGGGGCGTTGGGCAATATCGCATCCGGCGTCATGATTATGATTTTTCGCCCCTACAAACTCGGCGATTTTGTCGAATTGTCGGGCGTTTCTGGCACGGTGAAGGACATCAATCTCTTCCAAACGGTTCTTTCCACGCCCGATAATATCAAAGTGCTCGTCCCCAATACGCAGGCGATTTCTGGGGTTATCAAGAATTACACCGGCTATGGAACGCGGCGCGTCGATACGACATTCGGCATCGATTATGGTGATGACATGGATAAGGCCATTAAGATCATTGGCGACCTCGTGGCCGTTGATGCGCGGGTTCTGAAGGACCCTGAGCCGTTCATTAAAGTGACGAATTTGGGCGATAGTTCAGTCGATATTCAGTCACGACTATGGGTCGAAGGCCCAGATTATTGGGACGTAAAATTCGACCTGATCAAGAACGTCAAATCAGCCTTCGATGAGCAGGGCATAACCATTCCGTATCCGCATCAGGTGGAGATCGTAAAGAAAGGATAGTTCGGTTTGACCGACGTTAAAGTGGAGCCAGTTGATCCGCCGCGGGGCAAGGCGCCAAAGGTCCGCAGGCACATGCTGGTGCGGCTTTTCGGGATAAAGCCATTTGGCTGGGTCAGGTTGGCTTTGCTTTGTATTCTGGTCGGCTTCTTTGTGATGGCGTCTGAATTCGACCCCGCCTCGCCAAACGTCAATGTTATGGGTGCAATCGGAAACTTCCTGAATTCTGCGTTTTTGACCCTGCGATGGGCGGCGGTGAACTTCTGGAAACCGGCTTTGGCGGGCGCCGGGATTGTCATGCCAATCTGGTTGCTTTGGCGATTGATCAGTTTGCCGTTTCGCCGATAGGGTAGGCGGGGCACACGAGCGAGGAATAAAGATGGTTCAGAGATTTGATGTAAGCGGCAAAATTGCCCTAATCACTGGGGCATCTTCTGGCCTCGGGGCGCATTTCGCACGAACATTGGCGGCAGCGGGGGCAAAGGTCGTTCTGGCGGCCAGACGTCTCGATCGGCTGGCGGCTTTGGCCGCAGAGATTGAAGCGGCAGGTGGGCAGGCGCTGGCTGTCGAAATGGATGTCACCAAGGCCGATACAGTGAAGGCCGCTCTGGCCTCGACGGTGGCCCATTATGGCGGCCCAGCGGATATCATCGTGAACAATTCTGGCTTGTCGCGCGAAGATTTTTTCACTGACATGAGCGAGGAAGACTTTGATCTCGTCATGGACACCAATGTGAAGGGCGTCTGGCTCGTCGCGCGGACATTTGCCGGGGCGCTGGCGGCGACCGGCAAGCCAGGAAGTATGATCAACATAGCCTCGATCACCGCACTACGGCCTTCAAAGACGCTGCTGGCTTATGGCGCATCGAAAGCTGCCGTTGATCATATGACGCGAATAATGGCCCTCGAAATGGCCCGCTACGGCGTCCGCGTAAATGCGCTGGCACCGGGATATTTCCTGACGGACATCAATAGCGAACACCTCACCGGCCCGGGTGGTGAAAAAATGCTGGAACGGGTCGCGATGCGGCGGTTTGGCAAACATGACGAATTGTCAGGCCCATTGCTCTTATTGGCGTCGGATGCGGGCAGCTACATGACCGGCACCACGATCACTGTTGATGGTGGTCATACACTGACGCCGCTTTAGGAGGCTGTTAGGCTTGTTCTGTATATGATGCAGCATGTGTAGAGGAGTATGGTGATATGGCTGCTGCCGCGAAGAAGCATGTTAAAGTTGCACCGCAAGCGACCCCAAGCGAAAAACCTGCGCCCGGCATGGTCATTGGCGACAATGAGCAGGTCCGGGCAGCGTCCGCCGGGCCATCGCCAGCGAAAGCCATGCAGGATCGTCTGCTTCGCCACTATTCCCCCGCCAAGCGTGAGATGTCGTCGCTCTTTTTGACGCTTTTGATCACGGTGGCTTGCGTTGGCACATGGTTTGCTGGGACTGGCATGTATACCTCTGTGTAGGTTAATTTGGTTCGCTGTGAACCATTGTAATGTGATCCTAGTTGGAGCCTGATTTGAATGTCTGTTCGTAAAGCCGTTTTGCCCGTTGCGGGTCTTGGAACACGGGTTCTGCCCGCCACCAAGGCTATCCCAAAAGAGATGCTGCCTGTCGTGGATCGCCCGGCTATTCAATATGTCGTCGATGAGGCGTTAGAAGCAGGGATTGAGCATCTCGTCTTTGTGACCGGTCGTAACAAGGGGGCGATCGAAGACTATTTTGATCGCGCTTATGAGCTGGAATCGAGCCTTGCGAAGAAAAAGAAAAATGGCGTTCTGGAAGCGTTGGAAGCCAGCCTGCTAAAACCGGGTGCTGCGAGTTTTGTGCGCCAGCAAGCCCCGCTTGGTCTTGGCCATGCCATCTGGTGCGCGCGGGATATTATCGGGAATGAGCCGTTCGCAATTCTTTTGCCNGACGTTATCGTCAAAGCTGAAAAATCTTGCTTGGCACAGATGGTCGACGCGTATGACAAAGCCGGTGGCAATATCATCGCGGTGGATCGTATTCCGGCCGAACGCGTATCGTCCTATGGNGTGATTTCACCCAAGGGCGAAGCCAATGGGCGAATGATTGAAATGGATGGAATGGTTGAAAAACCGACGCAAGAAGACGCGCCATCAAACCTGAAGATTACCGGTCGCTATATCATACAGCCAGAGATTTTCGATCTGTTGGAAGATCAGGGCGCGGGTGCCGGTGGAGAAATCCAGCTGACCGATGCCATGGCCCGCCTGATGGAGCGCCAGACCTTCCACGCGTTTGAATTTGACGGCAAAGATTATGACTGCGGTTCGAAAGCCGGGTATTTCGAGGCCGTTCTTGCGCATGCGATCGATCATTCAGAGATTGGTGCCGAAGCGCGCGCAATGATCAAAGCGACGCAATCCTAGGTCCATCCAATTCTGCGTTCGGTTCCCATCTGGCCCAATGCGGGTTAGACGGGCGGAATAGGAGATGACATGAAGTTTCTCGTGACAGGTGTCGCCGGATTTATCGGCTCGCATGTGGCTTCCGCTTTGTTGGATGGTGGTCACAGCGTGGTCGGCGTCGACAATCTGAACGCGTATTATCCGGTTTCGCTCAAGCAAATGCGGCTCGGCGGCCTTGAGGGGCGAGACGGCTTTCAATTCTATCAACTGGACCTGTCAGACCACGAAAAGCTTTTGGCGCTGCCGGAACGTGACGAGGTCGACCGGGTTATTCACCTCGCCGCACAAGCGGGCGTGCGCTATTCGATCGAAAACCCATTCGCCTATGCTTCATCCAACCTGACCGGGCATCTATCGGTCTTGGAGTTTTGCCGACACGCGGCGAAATCGCCGTTGCTCGCATATGCATCCTCGAGTTCAGTTTATGGCGATGACGCGGTTGCACCGTTCAGCGAAGATGTACCTGCCGACCTCCCGGTTTCTCTATATGCCGCGACAAAGCGGTCTGACGAGTTGATGAGCCTCGCCTATTCAAAACTCTATGGGATGAAACAGATCGGGATGCGGTTCTTCACCGTTTACGGCCCCAAGGGACGTCCCGACATGGCGTATTGGTCGTTTACCGAACGCATCCTGCGCGGCGACCCAATCCACGTGTTCAACCAAGGCAAAATGAAGCGCGATTTCACCTATATCGATGATGCCGTCGCCGGGGTTCTCGCCATCGCCCTATCTGACCCCCGTTTTGAGGGGCTGGAGCGCCCTCACAAATTGTACAATATCGGGCACAATCATCCGGTTACGCTGATGGGTTTCATCGCCGAAATCGAACGTGCGACCGGTGTTTCGGCCCAGATGATTATGGAACCGATGCAGCGCGGTGACGTCACCGAGACCTGCGCCGATATCGGTCATATGCAAGCCGATTTCGGCTTCTCACCACAAATTTCATTGGCCGACGGTATTGATCGCTTTGTCGAATGGTTCCGGGCCTATCAAGCGGGCGACGCTGCGCCACAATAGCGCTCTCTGGTTGACGCGTTCTATCGGCCTGTTACGGCGGGTATATGATACCACCAACCCATCAAGACGTTCGTGAAGCCGCGACCCGGCTGGCCGGTCACGTTCAGTCGACACCGGTTCTTCGGTCCGCCATTTTGGACGAAATCGCCGGGGCGCAGCTATTCATAAAAGCCGAATGCCTACAGCAAACCGGCAGCTTCAAACTTCGCGGCGCGAGCAACCGACTGTTGCAAATTTCAGGCGACAAACGTGCCCAAGGCGTCGTGGCGTTCTCCTCGGGAAATCACGCCCAAGGCATCGCGCGTGCGGCGAAGCGTTTGGGCATGCCGGCCTTGATTGTCATGCCCTCTGACGCGCCGCAGGTGAAGATGGATGGGGTGATCGCGGATGGCGCAGAAATCCGTACCTACGATCGCAACAATGAGGACCGGGAAGCCATTGCCGACGAGATCGCGCAAGAACGGGGCGCGACGATTGTCCCGAGCTTCGACGATCCGATGATTGTCGCCGGGCAGGGGACCTGCGGTCTGGAGTTCGCTCAGCAGGTCGATGAACCGCTGACCCATCTGATTTGCCCGACGGGCGGTGGGGGCCTGATCAACGGCATCGCATTGGCTTTAGAGGGGGTTAGCCCAGACACGAAAGTCTGGACGGCGGAACCGCGCGGCCACGATGATTGGCGGCGATCGCTCGATGCGGGCGAAATTGTTTCGAATGCTTCCGGCACCAGATCGGTTTGCGACGCCCTTTTGACCCCATCGCCCGGCGAGCTGACCTGGGCCCTTGGTAAACGTCTTTTAAGTGGCGGCTATGCGGTCAGTGATGTGGATGTCTTCAACGCGATGCGCTTGGCCTTTCGGCATTTGAAAATCGTTGCGGAACCGGGGGCCGCCGCCGCGCTGGCTGCCGCGCTTTACGCATTGCCGACAGAGTTCAAGGGGACGCGGATCGGCGTGATTGTGACTGGCGGAAATGTCGATGCCAGCCTGTTTGCAGACGTGCTGAACGGCTAGGCTTCCTTCATGATCCGGGCTTTTTGGCGCTGCCAATCACGCTTTTGTTGGGTCTCGCGCTTGTCATGGCTCTTCTTACCCGTCGCAAGCCCGATCAGGAGTTTTGCGAAACCCCGTTCGTTGAAATACAATTTCAAGGGAACGATTGTGCGCCCGGCACGTTCGATCGCTTGGGTTAGCTTTTGCCGTTCGCGCTTGGAAACCAAAAGCTTCCGCTTTCGTCGCGGCTCGTGGTTGAACTGATTGGCCCCCGCATAGGTCGGGATGTCGCTATTGATCAGCCAAAGCTCGCCTTCTTCGACGGTCGCATACGATTCAGCGATATTGGCTTTGCCATTGCGCAGCGACTTCACTTCGCTTCCGACCAACATGATGCCAGCCTCCAGCGTATCTTCAACATTATAGTCAAAGCGTGAGCGCCGGTTCTGCGCCACAAGACCGTCAGAGCGACCCTTGGTTTGAGACGACTTCGACATCGGTCTAGCTCAGTCCCGCGATTTCAAGGGCCGCATCGATGCGTTCACGCGCCGCGGCATCTGGTGCGACGATGGGCAGGCGCACATCGGGTTCGCACATGCCGTCTTTTGCCAGGACATATTTCGCCGGGCCGGGCGATGGCGACGCGAACATTGCATAGTGAAGGGCAATCAAACGCGCTTCAATGGCGCGCGCGGTTTCAAGGTCGCCATCATCGAACGCGGCGTGCATGGCGGCGCAATATCCGGGGGCCACATTTGCAGTGACGGAAATGCAGGCGACACCGCCCATGGCAAGGTGACCAAGCGCGGATGGGTCATCGCCCGACATCTGAATAAACTGCTCGCCCTGCGTCAGCGCGGCATGGTGGGACACACGGCTAAGGTCATTGCTGGCATCCTTGATCCCGATAATATTCGGCAATTTCGCGAGACGACCGACCGTTTCCGGCAGCAGGTCACACGACGTCCGGCTGGGGACATTGTAAAGGACAATTGGCATTGAAACGGCGTCATTGATCGCCCGAAAATGGGCTTCCAGTCCGGCTTGATCGGGCTTGTTATAATAGGGGCAAATGACCAAAGCGGCCTCTGCACCAACCGTTTTGGCATGTTCAACCAGCTCAATCGCCTCGCCGGTTGAGTTCGATCCCGCGCCCGCAATCACCGGAACCCGCCCGGCGGCGACCTCTATACACAGCTCAACAACCTCGCGGTGTTCAGTATGGGACAGGGTGGCTGATTCGCCCGTNGTNCCACAGGGAACGAGCGCGCTGGAGCCGCTTTCGATCTGAAATTCGATCAGATTGGCAAAGGCTGTTCGGTCGATGGCCCCATTCTTGAATGGGGTAATCAGCGCAGGGATGGAACCATGAAACATTGGCAAGAATCACATTTTAAGTTGAACGTAAGGCGGAAACGCCAGACTTTGGACATATACGCGCTATAAACAAGAATGATAACCGATCAACGGTACTAGTTTCAGGGATACAGGCAGATCATATGCGTCACGCGCTTTTAGGATTAATCGCTTCAAGTCTACTCGGTCTTTCAACGGCTGGGCTGGCGGCTGCGGCTCAGATTCCGTCATCGCCGAGCCTGAAGCCAGATCTGATTGCGGCTTCCGATGTTATTTCGACCCATGATGCGGGCCTGCTTCGTGAGGCGTTGAATGCGGTTGATGCTGGTCAATGGTCGAAGGTTCGCCGGATAGAGGGGCAAGTAAATGACCCGACCGCGCGGGACATACTGACCTGGTATCGGGCGCGCCGCGATCCAACCATGTCATTTGATATGCTCAACACGGCGCTGACGCGCCTGAGTGACTGGCCTGAAAGCCGTGACATCCGCGCACGTGCGGAAGAACGGTTAGAACTGTC
>JGI24724J26744_10002500_pt1 | contig 12241 bp, 8 predicted proteins | sample Cruoilmetagenom7_FD_26744 | JGI IMG/M metagenome (IMG submission 26744)
TAAGCAAGTGATTATTTTATCGTATAAATTATGGATAAACTCAAAAAATTTTTGATTATTGTTTCACCTATTTTTCTTGGTTTTGCAGTTGCTTATTTATTAAGCAGTTATCTTTATTATCATTTCACAGATATATCTGTGAAATTACCTGAACCAAAAACAATGAAAATAAATAAAAAAACAAACTATGCAAATAAAAAGGAGATTATTGACATCAATATATTTAACCTGGAATTAGGTGAGCAGTTGAATAGCTCAAATACCCTTTCTACAGGCGCTAAGAGCTCTAAACCATTCAAGGGAGAACTGGTTGGTATATTAGATGGAGCAGATAAATCTTTTATTATAATAAGGGATGGTGAAAAACTGCTGGTGTTAAACAAGGGAAAGAATAGTGAGGGAACAGAAGTTATTGATATAACTCCAAAAATGGCAACTATACGTTATAATGGCAATACCATCACCCTAAAACTTGTAGAAAGTAATTCTGCAGAAAAAGAATCAAAACAGACAATCAAAAAGAATGAAGTAGATGAAAAAAGTAATGGTACTATAAAAAAAACCGTGACAAGGAAAGAGGTTGAGGAAAACTTAAAGGATGTAAATAGTCTTATAAGTACGATGTACATATCCCCATACTATATGGGTGGTGAATTTGTTGGATATAGAGTAAGTAGAATGCGTATGGACGCTTTTTTGAGACAGGCAGGCATTGAAAATGGAGATGTCATTGTCCGAATGAATGGAGAAGATATTGAAACGCCAGATAAAATGTTTGATATGTTTTCAAAATGGAAGGATGCGACAGCAGTCACTATAGATTTAATAAGAAGGGCAAAAAAACAGACAGTTTTTATAGAAATCAAATGATCATATTATTGGCAGGGAGAATATATGAAAATTAAGCTCAAATCTTTTTTTATTGTGATTTTTCTTTTAAGTTTAACAACAGGAGCGCGAGCGCAATATAATCTTAACCTGGAAAATATCAGTATCAAAGAGTTTATACAATTTGTATCAGAGTTTACAGGTGAAAATATTGTATATAACGACCAGGACCTAAGAGGAAATATTACGATAGAATCCCAGCAGGAGATGACATCACAGGACATTTTGGATCTGTTTTACGCCACATTAAGGGTTAATAANCTTTATGCAATAGAAAAGGAAAACTATGTGCAGGTAATAAAATATACAGATATGAAGGATTATCCTGACAAACTGACTGATAAAGCATCTGAAGATGGAAAAGATATTATAACTACTATCCTTTTTCTCGAGTATATAAACTCACAAGCTATAACAACTGCATTTAATAAGTTAAAATCAAGAACCGGTAATGTGGATAATATAAAAAACCTGAACGCAATTATAGTCAGAGACAGTGAAAATAGAATCAAGAAAATGATGAATATAGCAAAAGAACTTGAGAAGAAAGCATCCTATATGAGTATATACTCTATAGACATTGAAAATACTACCGCGTCTAATGTAGAAGCAAAACTCACACGTTTTTATGGAGAAATGACTAAACAAGGCATGATAGGATCCCTGCCTGTTATATTTGCAGATGATTTTTCTAACATTTTAATCGTAGCCTCCACTGATAAAACCTACAAACAGATACAGCATATCGTTGCCAGTATAGATGTAACAGGGGCAGGCACCAGAGGTTCTCCAAAGGTGTTTTACCTAAAAAATGCAGTGTCGGAAGATGTGGAAGAAGTTTTGAATAAACTATTGTCTGAAACCTCTCCTGATCAAAAAATTATTAACTATTCAGTTGCCTCTGATAAATCTACAAATTCTATTATTACCATTGGTGATCAGGAACTTTATAACAAAGTAGAAACATTAATTGAGAAACTTGATAAACCAAGAAAACAGGTCTATGTGGAGGCATTGATCATTGAAACATCATTAAGCAAAAGTCTTGATTTTGGTGTAGAATGGCAGGCAGCTGGGACAAATGATGGAACAGTTTATGGTGCTGCAGGATTTTTGCAGGGTGGTGGGCTTGGAAGTTTTCAATCACACGGTACGAAGGTTCCACCTCTTCCTGGAGGATTTTCTATGGGAATTTTAGGGGATGTTGTTACATATAATGGGATTGAATTCCATTCCATCAGCGCTATGGTTCATGCTATAAGAACAGATTCTGGAATAAATATAATGTCCAATCCGCAAATATTAACTCTGGATAATGAAGATGCAGAAGTGTTTGTTGGTGAAAACAGACCCTTTCAGACAAGCACTCAATATGATGCTAATAATAACCCGGTTCAGAATTTTGAGTATAAAGATATCGGAGTTACACTTAAAATTACACCACTTATCTCCAGCTCAGATGAAATTACCTTAAATGTAGAACAAGAGATAAAGCAAGTTCACGAAGTCACAGGTTTAACAGCTACCCAACCAGCCACGTTAACCAGAAGGACCAAGACAAGGGTGAAACTGAATGATGGCGCCACGATGGTTATAGGTGGACTTATAGGAGACGATTCCACTATTACTGAAGGTGGCGTACCCCTTTTATCAAAAATACCACTATTGGGATGGCTTTTTAAGTCTAAAAGCAGAAATGTTAATAAAACAAATATGATGGTTTTCATATCAACACATATTATAAATAGCTATGAGGATGCCGATAATCTCACAGAACGAAAAAAAATATCAAATGATGATTTTAAAGAAAATATTAATAAAGAACTTAAATAAGATATATGATAAATGAACGATAACATATTTAAAAACACATATTTAAAATTTGTTGACAGAAGCGACTTTGTCCCTTTAGTAGAGGGTGATAGAGTTGTTTTTTATTACAATGGAGAGTCCGGTTTAAAAAAATCCCAATTTCTTTCTTTTTCAACTGGCATTCAAGCTGAATATATACCTGCAGAGAAGAAAATTATATTGGAAAAACTTGAGAAATATTATGGTAGTGAAACCGATGAATTCAATGAATCTGAGGAAGAAGATATAGTAAATGTATCCGATATACTTTCTGCTTCCTACGATGATGCCCCTGTAATCAAACTGCTAAATCAGATAATGATAAATGCTGTAAAGGCTGACGCAAGCGATATCCATTTTGAAAGTCGTGACAATTTTTTTCTTGTGCGTCTCCGGATTGACGGAAAATTACGATTATTCAGAAAATATCCCAAAAACCTTCAAGAGCCAGTAATAGCAAGAATAAAGGTTATGTCTATGCTGGACGTTTCTGAGACCAGAAGACCGCAAGACGGCAGAATTAATATTAAAGTGGGAAATAGAAACGTGGATATGAGAGTATCCGTAATACCTTCAATGTTTGGGGAAAAAGCTGTCTTAAGAATTCTGGAAAAAACCAAAAGTTTGATTACACTGGATAATATAGGTATTCCAGAAGTATGGCTTAAAAAACTCAGGAATTATTTAACCCGCCCTAACGGCATTATATTAGTAACAGGTCCTACGGGAAGCGGTAAGACAACGACATTATATGCTTCACTTCTTGAAATGAACAGGTCTGAAAAAAACATTGTTACCATTGAAGACCCTGTGGAATACGATATTGACGGGATCACTCAGGTGCAGGTTAACCCGTCGGTGGATTTAAGTTTTTCTAATGCCTTAAGATCATTTTTAAGGCAAGATCCTGACGTAATGTTGGTAGGAGAGATAAGAGACGAGGAAACGGCAAAAGCTGCTGTTCAGGCATCTTTAACAGGACATCTTGTTTTGTCAACTCTGCATACCAATGATGCTCCCACTGCCGTTGCGCGTTTAATAGAAATGGATATAGAACCTTTTTTAATTTCATCTTCTCTAATTCTTGTTGTGGGACAAAGACTGGTAAGAAAAATTTGTCCCGCTTGTAAAATAGATAAGAAAGTGGATAAAGAACTATCCTCTTTCTTTGCATCTGAAAATCTAGAAATATCTAGTTACAAAATAGGAAAAGGATGTGATGAATGTTTTGGAACAGGTTACAAAGGAAGGACAGCACTTTTCGAATTTCTTGAAATAACTGATGAGATAAGAAGGCTTATAAATAGGAGAGCTTCTGCCTTTGAAATTAAAGAGTGTGTGAAAAATATGGGATTTAATCGCATGATTGACTATGGATTTGAACTTATAAAACAAGGATTAACAACGCCTGAAGAGGTTATATCCATAACAAGGATGGATTAATGCCAACTTTTTCATATACTGGGATAACAAAAAAAGGGAAAAAAATTAAGGGAGTTAAAGATTCCCTATCCAAAACATCACTGCTAGTAGAATTAAAACAATCTGGAATATTTATATCCGATATCGAAAAGATAACGTCAAAAAAAAAGTTACCTATAAACATCTCTTTTGGCAATAATAAAAACCAGCAGTCAGATATATTTTTTCAACTATCATTACTTTTGAAAAGTGGTATTCCTCTTGTGGAAGCATTAAAGATTGTTGCTGGAAGTGTAAGAAATGAGAGATTAAAAAGAATGCTGCTAGATACATCTTCCTCCGTTTCAGAAGGAAAAAAATTCTCTGTTGCGCTGGAGAAACATAAACATATTATTGATGAAATGCACATTAATCTTATAAGTATTTCAGAAAATATAGGTAGATTAGCAGATGTTCTATTGGATATAGCGGCTTATGAAGAGGAGAAGAAAAAAGCCTTCGACAAGATAAGATCTGCAATGGTTTACCCTCTAACTGTTTTTATATTGGGTCTGGGTGTTGTCGGTTTTTTGCTGTCATATGTTGTCCCCAAAATGGAAAAAGTTTTCTCCTCTGTCAACAGGGAGATACCAGGATCGACAAAAATTCTGATTGCAGTTGGCGATATTATAAAAAATCATGGTTTATGGTTCACTATCTTACTGCTGATATTAGCTACTGGTTTAAGATTATTTTACTCAAAAAATAAAGATTTTAGGATGGCGATAGACAGGAAATTATATAACCTTACATTTATCAAAGAAATATTATTATCCAAGTTCACACACGTTTTCTCTTTCTTATTGAAAGAAGGTCTGGTTATGACCGATGCATTAAAATCCAGCTCCAGAACGTTGAACAATGCTTATTTGCAAGCGATAATTTATAAAATTGAGGATGAGGTAAAAGGGGGAATAAAACTATCCGCCTCTGTAAAAAAAAATAGTGTTTTCCCGGAATTGTTTGTAGCTGCTATTGTAACTGGAGAAAGAACAGGCAATCTATATCAAATACTAAATAGGGTGAGTGAATTTTACCGCAAAAGAGTGGATAAGTTTTCTTCTACTTTCATCTCAATTATAGAGCCTCTATTTATTGTATTAATAGGCATTGTTGTGGGTTTTATTGTTATATCCATTATGGGACCTCTATTTGAACTAAATACGCTTGTTAAATAAATGCATAGCTACCAATCAGGATGATGGAAACTCCCCTATAATCGGAATAATTTCCCAATCTAGCGTCCAGGATCGCTTATCAAAATATATATTACCTCCCCTCCATTCAACTTCTCCTCTCTGAGAATCAACGGTATCAGATCGGAAATATATCTTTGCAGGATAAAAATCCTTAGCGTGATCATCGTTAAAAATGAGACGATAGCTGTCAATACCTGACAGATAAAACCATCTAATATCATTATTGTTAGAGTCTCTCAATCCATAGGTTACATCAACAGGGATCCAACCATAAGGCTCTATATATATTTGACACCAGTCATGCATGCTATCCCTTGGAGGCTGGAATTCCCAACCCGATTGCCACCTTGCAGGGATACCATTTATGCGGCACAACGTCATAAGTAATAAAGTTTGTATGCCGCAATCACCGTGCCTATTTTCATAAGCATACACAGGTATTGATGGGATAGTTGAATATTCTCTTGCGGAAGCCCATGGAACATTTTGATCTACCCAGTCAAATATTTTCCTGGCAATAACATAAGGATTTGTTTCATCAGCAACTATGGTTCTAGACAATTCCTGCAAATCCTCTGTAAAAACAATATAAGGAGGCTCTTCCAAGAGATATGGCAACAACTCTCTATTTTTAGGAATAGGTCTTACTTCCTGCGTTTTTATAGGTATAAACATGCCATAGCTGGTATATTTATATTCAACAGTAAATGTAGCAGTAGTGTTATCTTGCGCAATCTTTTCAAAATATATTGTTCTTTGTAAGCTACTATTATCAGATAATATATATACTTCAGGGTTTGTAGAGATTATTTCAATATCTACCTGCCGATCTTCAATATCCCTTGGGAAAGGTATCCAACACCTTATAACCTCTCCATCAGGAATAACATTTTCATCTACAGATACACTTTGTTTTATCTTGAACATTACGGGTAAAACATTACTACTATCCTGATTTTTCTGTGCTTCTATAATATCCGATATATGCTTATTTAATGGGAATTTACGTATACCATTTTTTTTAATATTTTCTTTTTCTATATTCTTTTTTATTGCTTTTGCACGCTTATCTATTTTAAATAAATTAGGCGCTGCATCATTGAAATACCTCTTCTCACCATCTATCATCTTGTATTCCAGCGCCATGCTCTCCTCTAAACTGATGATATCAGCAGTTGTTATATCCGGAATATATTTATTAATATAAGAGATTACTTCTTTTGAAGACTTTGTAAAATCTTTACGGATTCTTTCCATTTTCTCAAGCTCAAATTGCAGACCAAGCTTGTCTTCATCAGTTAAGTCATTATCTGAGTTTAGTTTTTTATTGATGACAATAGTGGCTTCTTTAAATTCTCCATTTTTTATCAATATATTGTAATCTTCTGATGCAGTTATAGCTTGACCAAAAAAAAACATAATAAATAATATGACATACCCAGTAAGAAATTTCATACTTTATAAGCCTCCTTTATAATTTTTTATACTATTTTACTCTAGTTGCCAGATAATAAAATAACAACAGAAATATACCCTGTCCCGTCTATGATCGTCTATGATGATTACATAGGATACGTTATTTTTATACCCAGAAATAAACAGAAATGTATCCCTTGCCTATAACACACATTCGTGATATTTGGACAATATCTAGTGGAGGATGCTTCTATATGAATATAAAGGTTGAAAGAATATTGCGTTCAAAGAGAAAAACGATTGCCTTACATATGACAGATAATGCAACATTAATTATAAAAGCTCCTATTGATGCTAGTGACAACATTTTAAAAGGGGTTGTTCTAAAACATAAAAAATGGATCGAACAAAAATATCGAGAGATAAAAACAAGATACCCTAAATCTTCGCAAAAAGAATTTATAAAGGGGGAATCATTTCTATATATGGGTAAATATTACATTTTAAATATAGTTGAAAAACAAAAGACTCCTTTAATTTTTTCAAATGGTTTTTATCTTTCAAAAAACTCATTGGAAAAAGCAAAAGCACTCTTTATTCTTTGGTACAGGCAAAAAGCCTATGAAATAATCTCAGAATGCGTTCAACGATATTCTCAAGAAACAGGATTAAAATACAATAAAATCAACATCACCAGCGCTAAAAAAAGATGGGGATCCTGCTCATCTGCAGCAACCTTGAATTTTACATGGCGTCTTGTTATGGCACCTTTACCTGTTATCGATTATATAGCCATTCATGAGCTTGTTCATATAAAGATTAGAAACCATTCAAAAATCTTCTGGGACAGTGTAAGCCTATTTATGCCTAATTATAAAAAACATCAGGAGTGGCTAAAAAAATATGGCTACTTAATGACATTATATTAATTTAAAATTCTAAAAAACGTAGTAGTAAAAAATATTAATAAAATTTCTAACAATTTTAAAGTAGTTTTTTAATTATTATTATATATAATCATAATAATATAGCTCATGGGGGGTAACATGGAAACTAAAAAAAATAATGAGAGCAAATATATAGATGTAGCTCAGGTCATGCCATTAGCTAAAGTTGGTGAATATCAAAAAGGCTCTGTGGTAAGCAAAAACATAATTAATAAAAAATCTGGCACTGTCACCTTCTTTGCTTTTGATAAAAATGAAGGGTTAAGCGAACATTCAGCCCCATTCGATGCCATAGTTTATATTATTGAGGGTGAAGCTGATATTATTATCTCAGAAAAAACATATCTACTAAAAAAAGGAGAAATGATCATAATGCCTGCTAATAAACCTCATGCTATAAAAGCAGAAGAACAATTTAAAATGCTGCTAACAATGATCAAGTGATTATACACACCAACCCTTTAAAAAAAATCATCGAAGGATAAATTATGAAAATAAAAAGAATAATGGTCGCCAATCGAGGTGAAATAGCAATAAGAATCTTCAGAGCATGTACAGAACTTGGCATTGGTACAATTGCTCTCTACTCTGATGAGGATAAATATTCTCTTCATCGCTACAAAGCTGATGAAGCATATCTTATAGGCAGAGGATTAGAGCCAATATCTGCGTATCTGAATATTGATGAAATAATAGATANAGCGCACCGAAAGAATATTGACGCCATTCACCCNGGCTATGGTTTTTTATCTGAATCCTATGAATTTAATAAAGCATGTGAAAAAGCTGGAATACTGTTTATTGGNCCAACACCTTCCGCATTAAGGGTATTTGGAGATAAGCAAATTTCCAGAAATCTTGCAAAAGAATGTGGAATCCCAATAATTGAAGGTTCTGAACAAGACGTTAACAATATAGAAGATGCAAGAATAATAGCTAAAACAATTGGTTATCCGGTTATAATAAAGGCAACCGCTGGTGGTGGTGGAAGAGGAATCAGAGTATGCAAAAACGAAGATGAACTTAATAATAATTTTGAATCAGCAAGAAGGGAAGCACTAAAATCCTTTGGAAAAGAAGACACCTTAATAGAAAAATATATGGAAAAACCTAAACATATTGAAGTTCAGCTCCTTGCAGATAAACATGGTAATATTATCCATCTTTATGAAAGAGATTGTTCCATACAGAGAAGGCATCAAAAATTGATAGAAGTAGCCCCATCTCTTAACATTGACCCTGCACTACTANAAAAATTGTATCATTCNGCAATGATATTAGGCAAAAAAACAAANCTTATAAATGCAGCAACGGTTGAATTTCTNGTGGATAGTAATGACAACTATTTCTTTCTTGAAGTAAATCCAAGAATACAGGTGGAACATACTGTGACAGAACTTATTACAGGTGTAGATATTGTTCAGTCACAGATTTTNATTGCTGAAGGTAAAAAATTGAATNGTCCTGAGATAAATATACTCTCACAAGNACAAGTGCCAAAGAATGGGTATGCAATTCAATGCAGGGTGACTACNGAAGATCCTGAAAATAATTTTATGCCTGATACCGGGCAAATTCAGGCTTATAGAACTGCAGCAGGTTTTGGAGTTAGATTGGATGCAGGGAACGGTTTCGTCAATGCTATAATAACGCCTCATTATGACTCACTTTTGGTAAAGGTATCAACATGCGGAACAGACTTATATAAGGCTTCAAGAAAGATGGTAAGATCCCTTAGTGAATTTCGTATTAGGGGCGTTAAAACAAATATACCTTTTCTAGAAAACGTTATTGAACATGAGACCTTTCTGAAAGGCGCAACAGACACTACATTTGTTGATAACACACCTGAACTGTTTTTGTTTAAGAAGAAAAAGGATAGAGCATCAAAAGCCTTAATGTTTCTGGGTAATAATGTTATAAANAATCCATCAGNTGTAAAAATAAAAGACNATATTGTTTTGCCGCCTATTACTATCCCTACAGTAAAATACGGAGACAAAATACCTCCAGGGACCAAANATATTTTAATAAATAANGGAGTAAATGGTATCTTAGAATATATTAAAAAGAGTAAAGAGGTTCTTTTTACTTCTACAACTTTCAGAGATGCCCATCAATCATTACTTGCCACAAGATTAAGAACAATAGATATGCTCAACATAGCTGAAGCCTATGCACATCATATGCCTGAACTGTTTTCCATGGAAATGTGGGGGGGTGCAACATTTGACGTGTCTTACAGATTTTTAAAAGAATCCCCATGGGAACGATTGAGCCTTTTAAGAAAAAAAATTCCTAATATTCTATTCCAGATGCTGCTAAGAGCTTCTAATGCAGTTGGATATACGAATTACCCTGATAATGTTGTCAAAGAGTTTATCAGATTATCATGTAAAAATGGAATCGACATATTTCGTATATTCGACTGTTTTAACTGGGTTGAACAAATGAAACCTGCTATAGATGAAGTTAAAAAACAAGGTAAGGTGTGTGAAGCAGTTTTATGTTATACAGGAGATATAACAAACAGCTCAAGAAATAAATATGATTTAAAATATTACATAAACTTATCCAAAGAATTGGTTAAAGCAGGATCAGATATCATAGGGATAAAGGATATGGCTGGCATTTGCAAACCTTATGCCGCCAAAATGCTAGTTAAACATATTAAGGAAGAAACCGGCATGCCTATCCATTTTCACACACACTCAACAAGTGGAAATGCAGAAGCGTCCGTATTGCTGGCTATAGAAGCAGGAGCAGATATAGTAGACGTAGCTTCCAGTTCTATGAGTGGTCTTACAAGCCAGCCAAGCCTTAATTCTATATTAGCCGCAATAGAATCAACAGAAAGTTCTTCTTCAATAGATTCTGTCTGGGCACAAAATATATCTGATTATTTTGAGAAAATTAGAAGATATTATTTCCCCTTTGAAAGTGGATTAAAATCATCGACCGCTGAAGTTTATAAGCATGAAATACCAGGGGGCCAATATTCAAATCTGATAATGCAGGTTGAAGCTACAAATTTATTGGATAAATGGGATCAAATTAAAAACATGTACGCTAGTGTGAATGAAGCACTGGGAGATATTATTAAAGTAACGCCATCATCAAAAGTCGTAGGTGATATGGCTCTGTTTCTTGTAAGAAACAATTTAACAATTGAAGACCTGTATAAAAAGGGTAAAACCTTGTCCTATCCCGATTCTGTCGTAAGTTTTTTCAAAGGAATGCTAGGGCAGCCTTATGGAGGTTTCCCAGAAAAACTGCAAAATATTATTTTAAAAAATGAGCAGCATTTAACAGATAGACCAGGCAAATTTCTAAAAAATTATGATTTTAAATCTGCAAAAAAAAATCTGGAAAAAGAATTTGGCAAAGCCTTTTCAGAAGAAGAAGTTATATCTTATGCCTTATACCCATCTGTATTCAAAGACTATACCATCTTTACAGATATTTTTGGAGACGCTTCAATCTTTTGTACAAAATCATTTTTTTACCCATTGAAGAGGGAAGAAGAAATATCCGTTGATATTGAAGAAGGTAAAACCCTTATTATAAAATATTTAGGCTATAGTGAAGCGAATGCAAAAGGTTATAGAAAAGGTTATTTTGAACTAAATGGCCAACCTAGAAGTGTTCAAGTCAAAGATAATAAATTCAGCGAAATCATAAAATCTAATATTAAAGGAGACCTTTCCGATCCAAAAGATATATGTGCTACTATGCCAGGAAAAATAGAGAGCATACTTGTAAAAAAAGGGGATAAAATTAAAAAAGGTGATCTGTTGGTGGTAAATGAAGCCATGAAAATTGAAACAAAAATCACTTCCAGCATTGAAGGATCGGTACAGGAGATATATCTGAGCGAAGGGGATAATATAGAAAATGGCGATCTGATTATAAAATTAAAATAACATCTATTATCCTGACAAAAACGTCAGACGCTGTGTACTCTTGGCTTATGCACTAGCCATAACTGATAGAATTTTACTGAGGCGCGTCATAAAAGACAAATGTATTTTGCTTTGCTTTTACAAAAATTTCTTTTAGCATGATAGAAAGATATAATGTTTGAGTAATAATCAAATTGTTTTGGAGGCAGTTTAATGAAAACGATAAATTTACTTCTTGTTGTTTTATTGCTGGCAGCAGGAATTAACAGCCCCATTTTTGCTGAGATTTCTAATGTCAATATCTATAATAAAAGGATCCCAACAAAATCTGCCGAGATAGATGCTTCACTTTATCTTACCGTATATGAACCAGCAGATAACGCAATACATCCTGCAATAGTAATGTGTCCTGGCATTTGGGAATATGGGGATACCTGGAACCTATATTTTCCACCCTTTACACCTGAGTTTATTGCAAGTCAAGGCTTCGTGGCAGTGGTTTGGGACCCAAGGGGGTCATTTATGGCAAACCCAAGCGGTGTACCTTTTATGAGTCTTGATCCAAAAAATTATGGCA
>JGI24724J26744_10002501_pt1 | contig 12237 bp, 10 predicted proteins | sample Cruoilmetagenom7_FD_26744 | JGI IMG/M metagenome (IMG submission 26744)
GGCGGCTGCCTGACCGGCGAACACGGCGTCGGGATCGAGAAACGCGACCTGATGCACGTGCAGTTCGACGCCGCCGATCTGGAAATGCAGGTCCGGGTGAAGGATGTCTTCGATCCCGGTTGGTTGCTGAACCCGGCCAAGGTGTTCCCGCTGGACGTGACCGAGGCGCGGCGCGCGGCGCGGGATGTTCCGCAGCGCCAGACGCAGGACGCGGCGATCGCTTGATGCGCGATGCTTTCCACACCCTTTCTGCCGATCCCGGGACCGGGGCGATCTGGGACAGGAGTTTGACATGAACGACGTGACCGACACGGTTCTGACCCCCGATACGGAACAGCAACTGGCCGAGATGGTGCGCGCCGCCCACGCGCAGCGGACCCGGCTGGCCATCCGGGGCGGTGGCACGCGCCCCTATGGCAATCCGGTTCGGTCGGACGCGGTGTTGCAGACATCCGGCCTCAGCGGCATCACTCGCTACGATCCGGGGGCGCTGACGCTGGTCGCGCGGGCCGGAACCCCTTTGGCCGAGGTCGAGGCCGCGCTGGCGGCGGAGGGGCAGATGCTGCCCTTCGAACCGATGGATCATCGTGGCATCCTGGGCACCACGGGCACACCGACCATCGGCGGCGTGGTGGCGACGAACGCCTCCGGTCCGCGCCGGTTGAAGGTCGGTGCCTGTCGCGACAGCCTGATCGGCGTGCGCTTCGTCACCGGCGAGGGGCATGTGGTCAAGAATGGCGGTCGGGTGATGAAGAACGTCACCGGCTACGATCTGGTCAAGCTGATGGCAGGCAGTCACGGCACGCTCGGGGTGCTGAGCGAGGTTTCGTTCAAGGTTCTGCCCAAACCGGAATCGGTCGCCACGCTGGTCTGGTCGGGTCTGGACGACGGGGCGGCGGTGGCCCTGCTGGCAGCGGCCATGCGATCCCCCTACGACGTTTCAGGTGCCGCGCATGATCCGGCCTCGGGGCGTACTTTGGTTCGGATCGAAGGGCTGGAGCAATCCGTCAGCTACCGTGCGCAGGCGCTGTCACAGGATTTGTCGAGCCGGGGTGCCGCGCAAATCATCGAGGATGACAGCGCCGCGATATGGGCGGATATTCGGGACGCAAGGCCACTATGCGACGGGCAGGGCGATATCTGGCGGATCTGCGTAAAGCCATCCGACGGACCGTGTGTCGTCGCGGCGGCGGGGGGGCATCCGGCCCTTTATGACTGGCAGGGCGGACTGGTGTGGCTGCGCATGCCGCAGGGCACCGTGCTGCGCGACCGCATCGCTGAATATCCCGGCCACGCGACGCTGATGCGCGGCACCGACAAGCGGGCGTTCCAGCCCGAACCGATGCCGGTGGCACGGCTCAGCCAGGGTCTGCGTACGCAATTCGACCCGCGCGGCATCCTCAATTCCGGCAAGATGATCTAGGGATCGCGTCACATGCAGACCAGCTTCACCCCCGAGCAGCTCACCGATCCGGCCATCGCACGCTCGAACGAGATTCTGCGCAGTTGCGTTCATTGCGGCTTTTGCACCGCGACATGCCCGACCTATCAGGTGCTGGGGGATGANTTGGACAGCCCGCGCGGACGCATCTACCTCATCAAGGATATGCTGGAGAATGAGCGCACCCCGGACGCGAAGACGGTCAANCATATCGACCGCTGCCTCAGCTGCCTNGCCTGCATGACCACGTGCCCCTCGGGGGTGCATTACATGCATCTGGTCGATCATGGCCGTGCCTATATCGAAAAGAACTACAAACGCCCCTTCATGGACCGGGCATTGCGCTGGACGTTGGCGCAGGTGCTGCCCCATTCGGGGCGGTTTCGTGCGGCACTGGGGCTGGCGCGACTGGGGCGACCATTTCGACGCTTCATGCCGGACCCGCGATTGCGGGCGATGCTGGACATGGCACCGCGCGACATTCCCTCGCCCTCGCCCAACGATCGGCCGCAGACCTTCGCCGCGCAGGGGCCTCGGATCAAGCGAGTGGCGCTGATGACGGGATGCGCGCAAAAGGCGCTGAACACCGATATCAACGACGCGACGATCCGCATCCTGCGCCGGCACGGGGTCGAGGTTGTCGTGGCGCGCGGTGCCGGATGCTGTGGCGCGCTGACCCACCATATGGGCCGCGAGGGGCAGAGCCATGCCTCCGCCGCCGCGAACATAAAGGCCTGGGTGGCGGAGATGGACGGCGAGGGGCTGGACGCCATCGTCATCAACACTTCCGGCTGTGGCACGACGGTCAAGGATTACGGGCACATGTTCCGAAACGATCCGCTGGCCGCGAATGCGGCGCGGGTGTCGGCCATCGCGCGCGACATCTCGGAGGTGCTGGAGGGACTGGANCTGAACGCCNGCGCCGANCCGCTGCGCGTCACCTATCATTCCGCCTGCTCGCTGCAACATGGGCAGCAGATCANGGANACGCCGAAGAAGCTGTTGAAAAAGGCGGGCTTTACCGTGGTGGAGCCGCGCGACCCGCATCTGTGCTGCGGTTCCGCCGGAACCTACAACCTGATGCAACCCGCGATTTCGGGNGAGTTGAAGGCGCGCAAGGTCGCAACCCTGCAGGCAACGCAGCCCGATGTGATCGCNGCGGGCAATATCGGTTGCATGATGCAGATCGGGTCCGCAGCAGGCGTGCCTGTCGTNCACACGGTCGAACTNCTCGACTGGGCNACNGGCGGCCCGAAACCGCCNGCGCTCATCAAGAACGATTGATCCCTCCGGCGCAGCCTGCCAAGGTCGCGCGGCGGAGGGTTCATGCGATACGTGCTGTTGATAGTGTTGCTGTGGGCCGGTGCCGCACAGGCCGAGGGGCGCAGGCTGCTGTCGCGAACCGAGGCGGCGGACTGGCGCGCCGTGGGGCGGTTGAACATCGACGGGCGCGGGTTTTGCACCGCCACATTGATTGCGCCCGATCTGGTGCTGACGGCGGCCCATTGCGTGTTTTCCGACCGGACGCGCCTGCCGGTCAGGCCAAATGCACTCCACTTCGTCGCGGGATACTATATCGGCGATTATATCGCGCACCGCCGGGTGCGGCGGGTGATGGTGCATCGCGGTTACGATCCCCTGCGCGAGTTGAGCGAACGACAGATCACGTCCGACATCGCGGTGCTGGAACTGGTGACCCCGATCAACGAGGTTCACCCGTTCGAGCGGGAATTGCGACCGCGCGCAGGCGATCCCATCGTCGTGGTGTCCTATGCGGCGGACCGGCCCGAGGCCCCCTCGATTCAGGAGCCGTGCGACACGATTGCCGTCGAGGACAGATTCGTCGTGATGGATTGCGACGTGACCTTCGGCGCATCGGGCAGCCCGGTCTTCACCGTGCGCAACGGGCGCGCGCGGATATCGTCGGTCGTGTCAGCCATCGGGATGCGCGGCGGCGATCAGCAGGTGGCCTATGGCGCCGCGATTGACGAGGGCGCGCTCGATTCGGTGCTGACCGACATGGTGCACGGGGACGCGGATCGGGGCATCAGGCGCCCAGGTTCAAGCATCGCGCAGCAACTCGGACGCGAGTAAGACCCTCTTGAACACCGATTGGCGGCTTCCCAAATAGGGGATGCGAGGTGCCGGTGACCGGGCCTCGCACAGAACCGGGCCTGTCCGCGCAAGGAAGGCTCAAGCAATAGTATCGCTTATGAAAGGATGCATCATGCGTAATACTGACTTTTCGCCATTCTACCGTTCCACTGTCGGGTTCGACCGCCTGTTCAACTTGCTCGACACCGTGTCCGACAACGGNCAGACTGGTTATCCCCCTTACAATATCGAAAAAACCGGTGACGACACTTACGCGATCACGGTCGCCGTCGCGGGATTTGCGGAGGATGAACTGTCGATNGAGGCGCGTGACGGACAGCTTGTCGTATCGGGCAAGAAGGAAACCGACGACGAGGATCGCAGCTACCTGCANCGCGGGATAGCGACCCGCGCGTTCGAGAAGCGGTTCCAACTGGCCGACCACGTTCGGGCNAGCGGGGCGCGGACCGAAAACGGTNTGCTCATCATNGATCTGGTTCGTGAAGTCCCCGAGGCGCTGAAGCCCCGACAGATCGAAATCCGGTCAAACAAGGCGCTGACGAGCGAGCCTGTGGACGCCTGATCACTTTTTGATCGACAATGCGAAGCCGCCCTCCGGGGCGGCTTTTTTTGAGTGCAAAAAGTTACGGCAAGCTTGTTCACTCTTTCGCGTGTGCGGTACTGACAATCCTGCAAAGGGGGGGCGAATACTGGTCCCCCAAGGGTCGCACGGCGATAAGGTACTGGCTTTACCGATTTTTGCTGCGCCGCAGCGAATGAAGGCAAGACGCAGCTTACCCAAATAAAATTGAACACTAGTTCATTTAGCCTCTTTACCCGGCGGAAAATCTGTTGCTACGTTTTGCGCCATCAAATGGACTTTGTGCGCAATTATCCGTCGCCGAAAAGAGCGATAGCATCGAGTCCTGCTCCATAGGGGGAGGAATAGACCATGGTCCAGTCGGTGCTCGGCGACCTGAACACGTTCCCGAAACTGTTGGCACATAACGTGCAACGGTTCGGTGATGCGCCCGCATACCGGGTCAAGGAATACGGCATCTGGCAAAGCTGGACGTGGGCCGAGGCGCATGCCGACATGCGCGCCACAGCCATCGGTCTGCTGGAGCTGGGATTGCAGCCGGGCGACCACGTCGCCATTATCGGCACGAACCGGCCAGAATTGTACATCACGATGACTGCCGTCAGCGCGGCCGGCGGTGTTGCCGTTCCGATCTATCAGGAGGGCGTGGCGGAGGAGATCGCCTACGTTCTGGACCATTGTTCCGCAAAGCTGGTGATCTGCGACGATCAGGAGCAGGTGGACAAGGTGCTCGAAGTGCGCGACCAGCTGCCCGATCTGCGTGAGATCGTCTATCGCGATCCGGGCGGCCTGCGCAAATACGATCACAGCCACCTGCATTCGCTCGAATCCGTGATCGAACTCGGCAAGTCGCGCGCGTCCGATCGGAACGCCCAACTGGATGCCACCATCGCCGCGAAGGGAATCGACGATACCTGCGTGATGCTCTACACCTCCGGCACGACGGGGCGGCCCAAGGGCGTGGTTCTGTCGAACCGCAACATTCTGGTTACAGCCAAGAATACCTCGGAATTCGATGGCCTGCGGCAGACCGACAGCGTGCTGGCTTATCTGCCGATGGCATGGGTTGGCGACTTCATCTTCTCAATGGGTCAGGCGCATTGGACCGGCTTTTGTGTCTGCTGTCCCGAGGCGGAGCATACGATGCAGACCGACCTGCGCGAGGTTGGACCCACCTATTTCTTCGCCCCGCCCCGTTTCTACGAGGGGTTGCTGACCACCGTCATGATCCGGATGGAGGACGCCTCGAAGATCAAGCAGAAGCTGTTTCACAAATACATGGCCGTGGCCAAGTCGGTCGGCCCCAGGATTCTGGACGGCAAGCCGGTCAGTTTGGGGGAGCGGATCCAGTACGCCATCGGCAACGCCCTGGTCTATGCCCCGTTGAGGAACACATTGGGCATGTCGCGGGTGCGGCTCGGCTACACCGCCGGAGAAGCGATCGGCCCGGAAATCTTCGAGTTCTACCGATCGCTGGGGATCAACCTCAAACAGCTCTACGGTCAGACGGAGGCGTCGGTCTTCATCACGCAGCAACCCGACGGCGAGGTGCGCGCGGATACCGTCGGCGTCCCATCGCCCGATGTGGAACTGCGGATCGCTGAGAATGGTGAGGTCTTTTATCGTTCGCCGGGCACCTTTGTCGAATACTACAAGAACCCCGAAAGCACCGCCTCCACCAAGGATCCGGAGGGTTGGGTCGCCACCGGCGATGCCGGGTTCATCGAGAAGGACAGCGGCCACCTGCGCATCATCGACCGGGCAAAGGACGTGGGCCAGATGGCCGATGGATCGCTGTTCGCCCCGAAATATGTCGAGAACAAGCTGAAGTTCTTCCCCAATATCCTGGAGGCCGTGGTCTTCGGCAACGGGCGTGACTATTGCACCGCGTTCCTGAACATCGACCTCGGCTCCGTCGGCAACTGGGCGGAGCGCAACAACATTGCTTATGGCTCCTATCAGGAACTGGCGCAGCACCCGCAGGTGCTCTCCACGCTTCAGGAGCATGTAGAGGAGGTCAACCGTTCCGTCGCGCAGGATGAGATGCTGTCGGGCTGCCAGGTCCACCGCTTCCTGATCCTGCACAAACAGCTGGACGCCGACGACGGTGAGCTGACGCGCACGCAAAAGGTGCGCCGCCGGATCATCGAGGAACGCTACGGCGACCTTATCGACGCGCTCTATGACGGCTCGACCGAGGTTTTTGCTGATACCGAAGTCACATATGAGGACGGCCGCAAGGGCCGGGTGAAGGGCCAGCTTGTCATCCGCGACGCGGCCACGGTTCCCGTCACGACGCAGCGTGTGGCGGCGGAATGACAGCCCCTTCACTTTCCCGAAATATCCCCGCCGGAGGCGCATGTCTCTGCCAGACGATCCCGTCCGAGGTTATGCGATGAACGATATGAGCCCCCCCAACGACACGGACAGCTACACCACCCCCGATGGGCGCACGATCGGCCCGGTGATGCTGGAGGTCAAGAACATCACCCTGCGCTTTGGCGGCGTGGTGGCGATCAAGGATATCTCCTTCGACATCCGCGAGGGGGAGATCCGCGCAATCATCGGCCCGAACGGCGCGGGGAAATCCTCGATGCTCAACGTGATCAACGGCTTCTACCATCCGCAGGAGGGCGACATCCTGTTCCGCGGTGAGAAGCGCGGCCCGATGAAGCCGTTCCAGATCGCCCAGCAGGGCATCGCGCGGACATTTCAGAACATCGCGCTGTTCAAGGGGATGAGCACGCTCGACAACATCATGACGGGCCGTTTCACCCACATGAAGGCACCGGTCTGGAAGCAGGCGATCTGGCGTGGTGAGGCTGAGCGCGAGGAAATCGAGAACCGCGCCTTCGTCGAGAGGATCATTGATTTCCTGGAAATTCAGGCAATCCGCAAGACGCCTGTGGGCCGGCTGCCCTACGGTCTGCAAAAGCGGGTCGAACTGGGTCGGGCCCTGGCGGCGGAGCCAAAGCTGTTGCTGCTGGATGAGCCGATGGCCGGCATGAATGTTGAGGAGAAGGAGGACATGTCCCGCTTCATCCTCGATGTGAACGACGAATTCGGCACGACCATCGCCTTGATCGAGCACGACATGGGCGTGGTCATGGACATTTCCGACCGGGTCGTGGTGCTGGATTACGGGCGCAAGATCGGAGACGGCACCCCGGCGGAGGTCATTGCCAACCCCGAGGTCATCGACGCCTATCTGGGTGTCGCCCATGACTGAGTGTGTTGCACTGACGTCCCCCGCGCCGTTCGCAAATGGCGGCGGGCGGGCCCCCGCCGCGAGCATGCCGCATTATACAAAGCAAACCTTATCGGATCCGTACGGTCCCGATGACGATTGTTTCGCCACCGCACTCAACGCCAAGCACCTGCCTGCGGGCTGCTGGTCCAACACCGCTTTGGGAGAGAACTGATGCCGATCTGGCTGCTCAATACGCTGGAAGTCTCGATCAACGGGTTGATGACGGGGGTTTTGTATTCCCTCGTCGCGTTGGGCTTCGTGCTGATTTTCAAATCGTCGGGCGTGTTCAACTACGCCCAGGGCGTGATGGCGCTGTTCGCGGCGCAAACGCTGGTGGGGATCCAGACCGGACAGGTGCCGTTCGCGCATCTGATCAACGCGATCACCGGGGGGCATATCGCCCGGTTCGGGTTCGATGTGCCATCGCTTCTGGCCATCCTGCTGACCACATTGGTCATGGTGGTCTTTGCGTGGGTGGTAGTGAAGGTCATCATGGTGCGCCTGGTCAATCAGGAGCCGATCATCCTGTTCATGGCGACCATCGGTCTGGCCTATTTCATGGAGGGTTTTGGCGACCTGATGTGGGGGGCGGAATTGAAGAACCTCGATGTGGGTCTGCCTTCGGGCGGATCGTTCTGGATCGAGGACGTGACCGCGCAATGGGCCGCCCAGGGTGAGGATTACTGGGGCATGTATGTCGATACGCTCGACATCTGGGCAACGGTGATCGCGGTGTTCCTGGTGGCCGGTCTGACCATCTTCGCCCAGTACACAAAGCCGGGCCGGGCGATGCGCGCGGTGGCGGATGACCATCAGGCGGCGCTGTCGGTGGGTATTTCGCTGAACCGGATCTGGATCATGGTCTGGTCCATCGCAGGCTTCGTTGCGCTGGTCGCGGGCATCATGTGGGGCACCAAGTCGGGCGTGCAATTCTCGCTCAGCCTTATCGCGCTCAAGGCCTTGCCGGTGCTGATGCTGGGTGGCTTCACATCCATCCCCGGCGCCATCGTCGGCGGTCTGATCATCGGAATGGGTGAGAAACTGTTCGAGTTCCTGATCGGCGTGCCGTTCCTGGGCGGTGCGACGGAAAACTGGTTCGCCTATGTGCTGGCCCTGCTGTTCCTCGTCTTCCGGCCGCAGGGTCTGTTCGGCGACAAGATCATCGAGAGGGTGTGATGGCGCGCAAGATGCACAAACTGCTGATGCGTGCCATCAGCATCCGCCGCTACATTCCCGAAGTGAAGGAGGCCTGAGATGCTCTATCGTGAAGCAGGCGATTACAAGACGTCCTATAGCGACGATGCCCAGACCTTCCCGATCAAGCTGGATCGCTGGTGGTACTACGCGGTGGCGTTCGTGGCGTTCTTCGTCGTGCCGTTCGTTCTGACGGATTACACCGTCAACGCGATCATGCTGCCGTTCCTGATCTTCTCGATCGCGGCGCTGGGATTGAACATCCTGACCGGATATTGCGGTCAGCTCTCGCTGGGCACCGGCGGGTTCATGGCGGTGGGGGCCTATTCGACCTACAAGCTGATGACGGCGTTCCCGGATCTGAACATCTTCTTCATCGTGATCATCTCCGGCATCATCACGGCTGCGGTCGGCGTGCTGTTCGGTCTGCCCTCGCTGCGGATCAAGGGGTTCTATCTGGCCGTGGCAACGTTGGCGGCGCAGTTCTTCCTCGTATGGTTGTTCAACAAGGTGCCGTGGTTCTACAACTACTCCGCCTCGGGGCAGATCAACGCGCCGGAGCGGACGATCTTTGGCCAGGCGGTCACGGGTGCGAACGCGGAGCCTTGGGTGGCTTATCTGTTCTGCCTCGTCTTCGTGTTCGCGCTGGCATGGTTGACGCGCAATCTGACACGGGGCCGGATCGGACGGTCGTGGATGGCGATCCGCGACATGGACATCGCGGCGGAGATCATCGGCGTGAACCCGTTGCGCACCAAGTTGAGCGCGTTCGCGGTCTCTTCCTTCTTCATCGGCATCTCGGGTGCGCTGTTCTTCTCGGTCTATCTGGGCGCGGCTGAGGTGGGTGAGGCGTTCGGTATCCAGAAATCCTTCCTCGTGCTGTTCATGGTCATTATCGGCGGACTGGGGTCGGTCTTCGGATCGTTCGCGGGCGCGGCGTTCATGGTGCTGCTGCCGGTGTTCCTGAAGCTGTTCTTCGTGGACATGCTGGGATGGCCGACGGATATTGCGGCGCATATCAACTTTCTGGTGTCGGGCGGTCTGATCATTATGTTCCTGATCGTGGAGCCACACGGCCTCGCCGCGCTATGGCGCACCGCAAAGGAAAAACTGCGGCTATGGCCGTTCCCTCACTAAACTTTCAATCTGCGACCCCGGGCGCAACCGGGGCGTGTCAATCAACCGGAGGAAATCAAGAATGAAGCTCAAGACTCTCGCACTCGCCGTCTGCACGACGGCAATCGTCGCCGGTCCGGCCGCCGCCGAACTGGTGTTCCCGACGCTGGACTACCGTACAGGCCCCTATGGCCCGGGTGGCATTCCCTTCGCGGACGGCTACGCCGATTACATGACGCTGCTGCAGGAGCGTGACGGCGGCATCGGAGGGGAGCCGATCCGCCTCGTGCCTTGCGAAACCGGCTACAACACCGAGCGCGGCGTGGAATGCTACGAATCCACCAAGGGAGAGGGCGCGCTGCTCTATCAACCCCTGTCCACCGGCATCACCTACCAGCTGATCCCCAAGGCGACGGCGGACGATATTCCGATCCACTCGCTGGGCTATGGCCGCACATCCGCCGCAAACGGTGAGGTTTTCAGCCACGTGTTCAACTACCCCGCGAACTATTGGGACGCGGCGTCCGGGATCGTGAATTTTCTGCTGGAGGAAAACGACGGCGATCTGGAGGGCAAGAGCATCGCGCTGATCTACCACGACAGTTCGTTCGGTGCGGAACCGATCCGCACCTTGCAGATGTTGAGCGAGAAGCACGGTTTCGAATTGTCGCTGAAGGCTGTCAGCCCTCCCGGAAACGAGCAGCGGTCCACCTGGCTCGAAGTGCGCCGCGAGCGTCCCGACTTCGTCATCATGTGGGGCTGGGGCGTGCAGAACTCCGTCGCCATTCAGGAGGCGGCGAACATTCGCTACCCGATGAACAATTTCTATGGCGCCTGGTGGTCCGCGTCCGAGAATGACGTCATCCCGGCTGGCGCAGGGGCCGATGGCTATCGCACGGTGATGTTCCACGGTGTCGGCAGCGATTACCCGGTCTATGACGACATTCAGGAATATGTTCTGGATGCGGGCCTCGCTGCGGGTGCGGGCGATCAGGTCGGTACGGTCCTGTACAACCGTGGTATGTACGCAGCGATGCTGACGGCCGAGGCTGTGCGCACCGCGCAGGAAATCCACGGCGTGTCCGATATCACCCCGCCGATGATGCGCGACGGAATGGAAGCGCTGGTGATCGACGAGGCGACGATGGAGGCGCGGGGTCTGCCGGGCTTCGGTCCGGAATTCTCCGTCTCCTGCGCGGATCATGGCGGGCCGGGCAGTTCCGCGATTGCGGAATGGGATGCGGATACGCAATCCTGGACGATGATCTCGGACTTCGCGGAACCCGACAAGGAACTGATCGACCGTCTGGTGTTGGAAGATTCGAATGCCTACGCGGCGGAGAACAACATCCCCGAAACGCGTTGCGAGTGATCTGAACCATCGCCCCCGGCGCAAGTCGCCGGGGGCATTCCATAAGAGGGGAGCCCGATGCTGGACACTGCCAAAGCCGACGATACATTGCTCGAAGTGAACAACATCGAGGTGATCTACAACCACGTCATCCTGGTGTTGAAGGGTGTCAGCCTGAAGGTGCCCAAGGGCGGCATCACCGCGTTGTTGGGAGGCAACGGCGCGGGCAAGAGCACGACACTCAAGGCGATATCCGGGTTGCTTGCCTCCGAACGGGGCGAGATCACCAAGGGTTCGATCCAGTATCACGGTGAGAGCACGCAAAACCGCTCACCCAACGATCTGGTGCGTGGCGGTATCATCCAGGTGATGGAGGGGCGCCATTGCTTTGAGCACCTGACCATCGAGGAAAACCTGATGACCGGGGCCTATACCCGATCCGCCGCCGAGGCGAAGGCCGGGTTGGAGATGGTCTACACCTATTTTCCGCGACTGCGTGAACGGCGCAAGTCGCAGGCCGGATATACCTCGGGCGGGGAACAGCAGATGTGCGCCATCGGACGCGCGCTGATGTCAAAACCGGAAACCGTGCTGCTGGATGAGCCTTCGATGGGGCTTGCACCGCAATTGGTCGAGGAAATCTTCGGCATCGTGAAGAACCTGAACGAGCAGGAGGGCGTGTCCTTCCTGCTGGCCGAACAGAACACCAATGTGGCGCTGCGCTACGCGCATTACGGCTACATTCTGGAATCCGGGCGGATCGTGATGGACGGTGAGGCCGCCGATCTGCGTGAAAACCCCGACGTTAAGGAATTCTACCTCGGCGTTGGTGATGAGGGCCGCAAGAGCTTTCGCGATGTGCGTTCGTACCGGCGTCGCAAACGGTGGTTGAACTGATGCTGGCAGTCGGCGCAGGGCGATCTAGCTTGTACCGATGAACTGTCATCGGAGGCTGATATGACCGTAACCGAAGAAACCGCGCAGGCCATCCACGCCCGCATCCTGGAACTGCTGGAAAGCGGACCCATCCCGCAGGAGGAACTGGCATCTGCCGTGGCCGTCCTGCCGGATGAGCGTGAACCCGTCGAGAATTGGGAACAGACGGTGGAACGTGTGGCCAAGAAGATGCTATCCAACGATGAGATCGTCCTGGACAAGAGCGACGATCCCACGACCTATAAATTACCCTC
>JGI24724J26744_10002503_pt1 | contig 12226 bp, 13 predicted proteins | sample Cruoilmetagenom7_FD_26744 | JGI IMG/M metagenome (IMG submission 26744)
AACTTATCAAGTTTCCAATCCTAACGGGTCAAACCCATATATCAATTTTCAAATAATATTGAGGATTTTATTAATGGGTATTGAAGGTTCGCGTCGACATGCAACTATAAAATCCGTGTAAAATTCAAAATCAAGAAAGAATGAACAGAGGAGAATAAATGGAATCATTAACCTTTGGTAAACTGCGCGGTTTAGAAAAATGTGCAACATCCGTGGGCGCAATTGCCGTGCTGGCATTAGACCACCGCAACAACCTGCGCCGCGCGCTCAATCCCACCCACCCAGAACTAGTTTCCACTGACAACCTTAGCAGCTTTAAAATAGAGGTAACCAAAGTGCTTGCTCCCCACGCCAGTGCCGTATTACTGGATCCGGAAGTGGGTGCTTTTCAGGTGGTTGCATCTGGGTCTCTCCCTGGCCCTACAGGTTTGGTCGTTGCCCTTGAAGCAACTGGTTATACCGGCGATCCTTCAGCCCGAGAAAGCTGTATTCTGGATAACTGGAGCGTGGAAAAAGCCAGGCGCATGGGTGCGGATGCGGTCAAATTGCTAGTTTACTATCATCCCGATTCACAAAAAGCAACTGAAATTGAGGAATTAGTTGCACGCGTGGCTGATGAGTGCAATAAATTCGACGTGCTCTTCATGCTCGAACCGCTTATGTACTCTATCGATCCTGATCAGAAAAAAATAACCGGTGGTGAGCGCAGACGCGTAGTGATTGAAACCGCTCGGCGGTTGACTGCCTGTGGGGGGGACATACTGAAAGCTGAATTTCCATTAGATACCAATCAATACACCGACGAATCTAGCTGGGTATCCGCATGCTCTGAATTAACAGAAACCATCCACATTCCATGGGTGCTGCTTTCTGCCTCGGTGGATTTTGAGACCTACTTCCGACAGGTAGAGATTGCTTGCCGCAATGGAGCTTCAGGGGTTGCGGTAGGCCGTGCAGTTTGGAAAGAAGCAGCTGAGGTTGATTCTGAAGAAAGATATGATTTCCTTGTTGGCACAGCAGCCGCAAGAATGCAGAGCATTACAAAGCTAGTGAATGAACACGCAACTCCATATTCTAAGCATTATGCCGCATTAGAAGTGGATGCATCTACTTATAAAGATTACTAAGGAATCTAAACGATTATCAACAGAAATGAAACAGATCATGAGTTACCTTGATGAAATTATTCACGATCAGAAAAACAATAAGGCAGTTGGGATCACCAGCATCTGCTCCGCGAACCCCAAAGTATTGGAAACGTCTTTGCGGTATGCTCGCAAAACTGGCAATTTAGTCTTAATCGAATCCACCTGCAACCAGGTGAACCAATTTGGTGGCTATACTGGCATGACACCCGCTGTTTTTGTTGCCAATTTAAGAAATCTTGCTAAACAAATCGGCTTTTCCACTGAACACATTGATTGGGGGCGACCATTTAGGTCCCAATGTATGGAAAAAAGAGACCGCCGCCTCAGCGATGAAAAAGTCCCGCATCCTGGTGCGTGATTACGTCAATGCAGGTTATCAAAAAATTCATATCGACACAAGCATGAACTGCAGTGATGATCCTCAAGGCCAACCCCTTGAACCGCAGATTATTGCTGATCGCACCGCCGACCTTATGGCCATTTCCGAATCCACTTTTTCCCAATTAGGGCATCAGGATAATTACATACGCTATATTATCGGCACAGAGGTTCCACCACCCGGCGGCATGCAGGACCACGAAGAAACAGCATCGCCAACCAAACCCGAAATGGTTCGGGAGACGATCGAGCTTACAAAGCATGCGCTTGATCAACGCAGGTTGGATTCAGTTTGGGAACGTGTCATCGCCATTGTTGTCCAACCCGGTGTGGAATATGGAGACCAAAATATTATTGATTACAAACCTGAAGCTGCTTCTGGATTAAAAAGCTTTATAGAAAACATAAACGGGATGATCTATGAAGCTCATTCCACCGATTATCAGACTCGTTCAGCGCTGCAGCGCCTGATTGAAGATCATTATGCAATATTGAAAGTTGGGCCAGCCCTCACCTTCGCTTATCGTGAGGCGATTTATGCCTTAGCTTTGATCGAGGAGGAACTATCCGCTACTCACATAGATTGGCAATCATCAAATATCATCAACACCCTGGAAGAAGTGATGCTTGATAATCCTGAATATTGGCAGGATTATTATCCGGGTACTGAGCAAATGAAAAAATTCTCTCGCCATTATTCCTTCAGTGATCGCATTCGGTATTACTGGCCAGAAAAACGTGTCCAATTATCTCTAAATCATTTATTAAATAATCTGCAAAGCGTCGAGATTCCCCTATCGTTATTATCACAGTACTTACCAGACCAATTTCAGCGCATTCGCTTAGGTGCATTAGACAATAAACCGAAATCGATCATCCATGATTCAANTACACGGGTATTGCAAGATTATGACTTTGCTTGTGGACATGGATGAACCGCCATAGAAAAAATACGCCTAATGAGATTATAAATAAAATATGGTGAATCAATAAATTAAACCTGTATTATCTCATTGCCTTGAGCTTATTAGTGGTTATTTCATATTGTGATTTTTGAAAACATGATGATCAGGTAAAAAAATATATAAGACGCACCGGGACTATCAATAATCTTGTAGATTGCTGATAGTAATCCCGAACCTGCTGATTAAGAGTTATCTTCTAATCATTCTATAGTTTCTATAGTGTCTATTGTGTCTATTATGTCTACACAGTGACATGTCAAGCCCCCAAATTTAGTACCACTCATAAGTAGACACTTTCAAGATTAGCAGAGAATTCATAAGGGGTTTTATTCCCTAATGAAGCGTGGGGGCTTGACAACCCTATTTGCACACAAACTGCACACGAAAATGGGAAAGGCGACTCATATTAGTGCACGTGAAGCAAATAAGATTAATTCATATATCTATTTGGGGACCGTGATCAATTCGGAAGGCGAGTGGGAACAGAAGTGGGTTAGTGACCTCGCGGACATGGTTAAAAGTTAAGGGAGCAATCCCCATGACCGTTTGGTTAAATCTTTTGTGGAGAAAGTTCTTTCATTTTTATTATGAAATCGTCAACGCAAATTACAACCATGATGTGTTTGTTTGCTTTGAGATTCACTAATTATTGAGTTACAAATCAGTTATTGCTTAGAAGTATTCTAAAAAATCCACCTTCATTTCAATTTCTGAAATCATACATTAAAAATTCTTGACTTTTGCTTTGATTTAATGTAAACTATACTCATCATGACGTGATAACGAGATAATATGATCATTCTTGGAGAATTATGGTTCTAGACCGCAATAAAGACATTTCTCTTTTTGGACAGTTAAAAAATATCCTCATCAAGCAAATTGATGAGGCCGAGTATCAGCCAGGTGATATGCTGCCGTCCGAAACTGAATTAATCACCAAATATTCGATCTCCCGCACCACGGCTCGCAAAGCTGCCCAGGCACTTGTTCAGGAGGGATTTGCATATACAGTACATGGCAAAGGTACATTTGTCATTGAAACAGGTCTCACTCAATATCTCAATAACTTAACCAGCTTCTCACATGATGTTAAGCAACGCGGTATGACCCCCGGACGGAAAATTCTGTCTCTTGAAAGATGTATTCCCGACAAAAAGATTGCCGCAAAATTGCGCATTCCTCCTTCCGACGAAGTATTTAGAATTGAAAGGTTATTGCTGGCAGATAAGCAGCCAGTATCGATTGGCAGATCTTATATTCCTCTTCCTAGTGTTGCTCCCAATCAAGGTAAATTTTCACTCGATGTATTAAATGACGTTGGCTTATACGCGCTTCTCGAAAGTATCGGAATTACCCTTTCCTTTGGTGAACAGGTTGTTTCCGCTGTTTCAGCAAATAGCGAACAGGCCTTATTGTTGAATGTGGAAAATAACAGCCCACTCCTGTACAGCGAACGCTTGTCCTTTACTGACCCGAGCATCCCCATTGAATTCTCGGAAATGTGGTCGCGAGCCGATAAAACTCGCTGGCGAATTGTTCTTGGACCGTATGATTCAAAATAATACATATGAATTATTGACATATTATTCGTTGAGAGGAAGGAGGTACCAGGCTTTGAAATTAATCTGAGATTGGTGAATTAATTAATAATAGAGAAAACAAATTGGAGGTTTGAAATGCGAAAAATATCTATTCTTTCGTTAATAGTATTAATGTCACTTGGATTAGCAGTCGCCTGTGCACCTCAGGAGACGCCGGTTGAAGAGGCAGCGGTCAAAGAAGTAATGGAGGAGCCGGATGTTGAACAACCATCTGCCGAAGAAGAAGCACAGGTAGAGACGGTAGAATCGACACCTTTGCGTGTGGTTTTCTTGCTTCCCCAAACCATGAGCCCCTTTGAGATCGATATGTGGGATGGAATTGACCAGGCAAAAACTGATGGTTATGCTTCTGAAATTAAAATGATCGAGATGAAGGAGCCAACTGAATTTGAACAAACCATTCGGCAGGTCAGTGAAGAAGGGTATGATGTCGTCGTTAGTGCCTTCTTCCTGGTCAAAGAATCAATTTTGAAAGTTGCACCAGACTTCCCCGATACAAAATACCTTATGGTCTACGAAGCTGTACCGGAACCAGTAACTGATTATCCTAATGTCCAGGGCATCCTCTATGATGTTCAGGAGGGTTCTTATGTTTGCGGTGTAGCTGCCGCACATATGAGCGAAGCTGGCCAGGTAGGATTCATCGGCGGTGCTGATTTCCCCGGTATCGTCAAATTCTTGGCTGGATATGAAGCTGGCATTATCTCCGTTAACCCTGATTTTCAGATCGATATCGCCTGGGCTGGTACTTTCATTGANCCGGCCAAAGGGCACGAGATGGGTTTAGCGCTCTTTGAGCGTGGTGATGATGTCGTCATGCATGCGGCTAATAAAACTGGCCTCGGTCTTTTTGTCGCAGCCGAAGAAGAGGGAAAGTTTGCTGTTGGCGTTGATGTTGATCAAACAGCTTTAGCGCCTGCAAACATTATCTGCTCGGCGCTCACCAATCCAGGTGCTTCTGTCTACAAATCTATCTCCGACATTACCATGGGCAATTGGAGTGCTGGAACAGTAGACTGGGGTGTTGACGATGGTCAACCATCCGCAGCGTTGAACAAGCTCCTTCTCTCTGAAGAGGCGCTATCCGCGGCGCTTGAAGCTGAAGCACAGATAGCCTCTGGCGATATTGAAGTTCCCTTATCAACAGAAACACGATAGTCTGATTTAATTGAATACAAATCGGGAATGTCATCTATAAGTGGCATTCCCGAAAAATGTTGAAAATTGGAGAATCTGTGGATGAACCTGCTGTCATCATGAAAGGAATTACTAAATCATTTCCGGGTATATTCCGTTCAGTTGTTGCCAATAATAACATTGACCTTTCCCTTCAGAAAGGGGAAATCCACGTTATTGTCGGCGAGAACGGTGCTGGTAAAACCACACTGATGAACATACTGTACGGTATGCTTCAACCGGATAAAGGCCATATCGAAGTTTTTGGCAATGCCGTAAAGATTCCCGACCCACAACGTGCTATTGATCTGGGCATTATTATGATCCATCAGCATTTTATGTTGATACCATCCTTAACTATTGGTGAGAACATTGTGCTCGGACGTGAACCAAATTCAGGCATACTGCTGAATCGAAAACAGATCAGGGATATCGTCCTTAAACTGTCCACTGATTTAGGCATGCAGGTAGAACCCGACCAGCGTGTCAGCGATGCAACAGTTGGGGTCCAGCAGAGAGTGGAAATACTCAAGGCGATCTACCGTGGAGCGAAGATCTTGATCTTGGATGAACCCACTGCTGTCTTAACTCCACAGGAAATCGATGATTTCCTACGCTTATTAAAAAAACTATCTGAGGAAGGTACCACCATCATATTAATAACTCATAAATTACCGGAGGTCAAAGTAGTTGCGGATCGCGTGACGGTCTTGCGGGACGGTAAGGTGGTCGGGCAAGTTGATAGGGCCAATATCGATGAAAGGCAGCTTGCAGAAATGATGACCGGCCGCCCATATCAGCCCAGGGATTTCAACCAGTCTCATCTTCCTCAAGAAACTATTCTTTCCCTCAACCATGTTTCCTGTCTCAATGATCGTGGTCTCAATGCCCTCAACAACGTGTCGTTTTCGCTGAATACTGGTGAGATTTTGGGTATCTCTGGTGTCGCGCACAATGGACAGGATGAACTCGCTGAAATATTGATTGGCGAACGGTCGGTGGTGTCCGGTTCGATCAAATTGGACCACCGGGAAATTACTAATTTCAGTGTCCGTAAGATTCGTGAATTGGGCATCGGATATATTCCTCAGGATCGCTTCGGAGAAGGGTGTGCCCGTGAGGCAATTATTTCTCGCAATATGATTATGGGAGTCCATAGAAGCTCAAGGTTGAGTGGATCAGTCTTGTTGAAACAATCACAGATTAACCTCTGGTCGGACGAATTGATTAAAAATTATGCAATAAAAACGAGTCATCGTGATATGCCGATCAGTTCACTTTCTGGCGGAAATGTTCAAAAAACAATTGTTGCCCGCGAAATGAAGATGACCACGCGTTGTTTGATCGCTGAACAACCTTCGCGCGGTATTGATATCGGTGCAGCCGAATTCATTTATGAACGTTTTCAGGATTTAAAAGCTAGTGGAGCAGGAATAATTTTGATATCTACTGACTTGAATGAAATTATGCGGTTAAGTGACCGCATCCTGGTATTGTATAAAGGTTCCATTGTAGGTGAAAGAACATCCGCACATACTTCACCAAAAGAGTTAGGTTTATTAATGGCTGGAATTGGATGGGAACTGTGAGGTCAATCAAACATGTCGGCTGAAAAAGATAGAATACGTTCAATTAAAGACGATTCTAAAAGACCGTACAGATCTTTTGCGGATTTTATTAAGATATTTTTCCGTAGATTTCGTTCAAAGAATCGTGCTTCAGTATTATTGCAGACTGCTGTCGCGATCATTTTGGCATTATTAGCAGGAGCCATCCTGGTCTTGATCGTGGGGGAGAATCCCATTAAAGCCTATATGGCTTTGGCAAAAGGATCCTTTGGGAGTTGGCCAGCAATTGCGCGAACACTGAGGGTCTCAAGCCCGCTCATTATCACTGGTTTAGCGACTGCAGTTGCTTTTCGAGCAGGCGTAATTAATCTTGGCGTTGAAGGTTCTCTGTACTTAGGCGCCCTATCAGCTGCTCTGGCAGGCATCTATATCAAAGGGCTGCCATTAGCCATTCACTTGCCATTGGCTTTATTGGTTGGAGCCTTGGTGGGCGGGATTTGGGCATTTTTCCCAGGTCTCTTGAAAGCTTTTTTTGGAGTGGATGAAATTGTCGCTTCCCTTATGCTCAATTACATAGCCGTCTTGCTGATAGATTATTTAGTTCTGTCATTCTTTTTAGATCCCGTCATTGGCACCACCAGTGATCGGCCTGCAACTCTGCCTATTCCTGAAACGGCAAAACTACCATTCATTAGTGAAAAATATGGGTTGACCATAGGTATCCTGATAGGGGTGGTGCTAGCATTCATTTTAGCTTTTATGTACAAACGCAGCATCTGGGGCTTTGAATCTGACATGAGCGGTTACAATCGACGCTTTAGTCTCCTGGGAGGAGTTAACATAGCCAAGATGAATCTTTTTACCATGGTCATCAGTGGTATGCTGGGTGGCTTAGCCGGTGCAACGGAAAGCCTAGGGGTTTATGGTCGCTATGTGTCTGGTTTTTCGACCGGTATCGGTTTTGATGGGGTAGCCGTGGCGCTCATGGGGAATCTAAGTCCGCTCGGAACTGTTGTTGGAGCAATTTTTTTTGGCGCGTTGAAAAACGGTGGGGCTGCAATGGAAGTATCTGTCAATGTCCCCCGCGATATCATCTTGGTAGTTGAAGGTTTGATATTGGCCGTCGTTACTGCACATAAGTTGTTTATTTTCTTGCGCCTTGGCTTGCAAAAATCTACCGAGGAAATATAGATGTTTTCAGCCCTGATTTCTCTCGGGATGCTCGGTGCAACCATCAGAATATCAACTCCCCTGATTCTGGCCGCTATCGGTGCGGCTTTATCACTAAAAGCGAATCTCTTCAACACCGCTATTGAGGGTTTTATGCTTATTGGTGCTTTTCTGGCTGTCTTGCTTTCCACAAAATTGGAAAATCCTTATGTTGCCCTTCTAATAACAGTATTAATGACAGGTCTATTGGGAGTGCTGTACGGCTTTGTCACTATTACATTGGGTTCTGATCACATTATTGCGGGTTTAGGTTTCAATTTGTTTGCGACTGGGATCACTACCTGGATTCTGCAATCCGTCTTAAATTCTCCCGGTGGATTTATGGATCCATCTATAAAAAATTTACCAGTAGTGAATATTGAACTCATTAATAATATTCCTATATTGAATGTCATTTTTAATGACCAGGATCTCATTACTTATTCCGCCTGGATCGTTTTCGCCATTGCGTATTTATTCGTTCACCAGAGCAAATTTGGACTTCGTCTTAGAGCAACCGGCGAGTATCAACTTGCTGCGTCTACTTTGGGTATCAAAACCATTTTCTGGAAATATTTCGCGGCATTGTGGACAGGCATTATGGCTGGATTAGCGGGGGCATCTATCTCGCTCTCTCATCTGCAGATGTTTTCCCAGGGCATGACGGCTGGCCGTGGCTTTATTGCCTTTGCGGCTGCGACATTTGCCAACGGGAATATTCTGGGGACTACCGTCATGGCTTTGCTTTTTGGTTTTTTTGGAAGTGTCGCAATACGACTGGAAGGATATGGCTTGCCGACCCAGTTTGTACAGATGATCCCTTATCTGATGACTTTGTTGGCCTTGATATTTACTCGTCGTAACACTAAAAAATGAGGAGCATAATGTGAAAGATTCTATCTATATCGGTGTGATTGGTTCTGGTGACGGCGTATCCGACGATGTATTAAATATTGCAGAACGCGTCGGAATTGAAATTGCTAAAGCGGATGCCATCCTGGTTTGCGGTGGACGCTTTGGTGTGATGGAAGCTGCTTGTCGCGGTGCAAAATCTGCTGGCGGTCTAACAGTTGGCATCTTGCCGGGGCTCTCCCGCAATGATGCAAACGACTTTGTGGATGTTGCTATTCCCACAGGTCTCGGATATGCACTTCGTAATTTTATAACTGTGAGGTCGAGTGATGCTATCATCATGCTTCATGGTGAAATTGGTACATTAAGTGAAGTTGTTTTTTCATATCAACATGCCGTCCCGGTTGTTTCCCTTGAAAATACAGGCGGCTGGGCAAAGCGTTTAAAAGATACAGCCCTGGAAGATGGGGCGTACTTAGATACAAGACAAATTATGAAGGTTCAATATGCCCGCGAACCAAAAATAGCTGTACAAATGGCTATTGAGTCAGTAGGAACGCTAAAGAAGCCAGACAAAATATAATAAATAATATGGCACTTGATAAAAATACTGATTATCCTCAATATAGTCTTCCCGAAAGCCTGATATCTCGGCCAATTGATATCCTCCCAGTTGGTAACGCCATGATGGAGATGATCGTCAAGCTTTCCTCAAAACTTGACTTGTGGGGGCAGAACGATGCAAGTATTTCCTTACCCATCTACTCAGCAGGTGGCTGCGCCACTAATGTAGCTTGTGTTGCCGCCCGCTTGGGAGCAAATGTCTCCATAGTTTGCCGCATTGGTGATGGGCGATACAGCCAGCCAATATTGGAAGAGTACCATCGCTCAGGTGTGGGTATAGACCACGTAAAACACATCAAACATCTTGAAGGTAACTTGCTTATCATTGCCACCAGTGTCGATGGTGATTGGACAGCCCTGAGTTATATGGATTCCGAGCTGGAATTACACCAGGATGATATCCCGCCTCTTGATGTATTCTCCAATACAAAAATTATGCACATCGATGGATTTGCTTACACTAGTGATCGTCAAAAGCAGGCTGTTGAAACAGCCATTAAGTATGCCAGATTAGCGGGGTGCTTGATTTCAATTGATGCCGCAGTTCCGGTAGTCAATAGCCAGCCCGATTATGTGGCTGAATTATTTTCAAAATGTGACCTTGTTTTTGCAAACAAATTCGAGGCACAAAAGATCACAAAAATGCGAGAATTGGATGACGTAATCAGGATTTTAATCAATTCAGGCCCGCAAGTTTCATTCATCAAAATGGGTAGCAAGGGTTCAATAGTTGTCACCCGGGACAAGATCACCCATTTTAGCTCGTTTGCCATCGATAATATACAGGATACGTTGGCGGCCGGGGATTCATACATTGCTGCTGTGTTGACCGGATTGTCCAATGGTAATACACTGCATGAATGTGTACAATCGGGTAGTGCTGCGGGCGCTCTCGCTTGTTTGGGTTCCGGATCGCTTTCATACCATTTTGATAAAAATGATATTGAAGCGCTAATTCAAAACCAGAGAAGGTCGATATAATCGACGTTGGAATAGGAAAAAATTATCGGAAAGGTTTCTTAACATGAAAACTGACCAGAAGGAAATCAGACATATTCATCAGCACTTTGGCGGCCAGTGCAGACCTGAAGATATTGCACCTTATGTTTTAGTACCTGGTAGCCAAAATCGTGTCCGAAAATTCTCCAAAAAATGGGACTTTTATACTGAGATGGCTCAACACTATGCATTTTTAGTCCACTCAGGTGAGTTTCAAGGAATCCCGATTTCTGCCTGTTGTTCTGGAGTGGGCGGTCGTTCAACCAGCATCGCTGTTGATGAACTGGCCGAACTGGGCGCAACAACCTTCATCCGCGTTGGAGTGACTGGCAGCATTCAGGATGGAGTCGAGGTTGGCGACCTGATTATCGCGACCGGGGCAGTTCGCATGGATACCACCAGTGAACACTATGTCCGCATCGAATATCCCGCTGTTGCGGACTTTGAGGTTGTTTGCGCGTTGATCAAAGCGGCTGAAGAACGAAATTACCGCTATCATGTTGGAGTTGTTGCAACATCTTCCTCTTTCTATGTAGGTGAAGGGACAAGCGGATTTAATGGATACCGCCATTCTGTGATGGATGATATCGTTTCTGACTTGAAAGCAGCCCGGGTATGGGATTGGGATACAGAAACCGCGACCCTTTTTACCTTATGCAGCCTTTATGGGTTAAGGGCTGGACGCATAAACGCAGTTGTTGATGACCTGGACACTGGATTATATAACCCCATCGGAGAAATAAAAGCGATAAATACAACCCTGGATGCAGTCAAGATTCTACATACGTGGGATCAGGAGAAACAAAAAAATAATTTACGGTATAAACTGCCGGCTGTACCTGCGTGAAAATGGGATTATTATGTTGCAGGAGGAATTGTGTCAGATTCAATAAACCATGTCCATTCTAATTTTGGAGGAGAATGTTCTCGACAGGATTTATCCCCCTATGTAGTCTTGCCGACAGATGCCAGCCATGTCGAAATGCTAGTAAAAAATTGGCAAAACGCGAAAAAAATAACACACCATTATGAATTTTTGATCTACACCGGAGAATACAATGGCGTACGCCTCTCTGCTTGTTCAGTTGGTCTCAGCGGTGTTCCAACTGCGACAGCGATAGAAGAATTATCTCGTTTGGGTGCACACACCTTCATGCACGTTGGATTTGCAGATCCGGTAATTGGAGAAATGAAAATGGGTGAGCTTGTTATTTCCACAGGGGCGGTTAGAATGGATGGTACCAGCTTGGGCTATGTTCGCCCAGAGTTTCCGTCACTGGCACATTTTGAAAACGTCATGGCAACTATTTCATCAGCACAAAATCGGGGTCTTTCCTATCAAGTTGCCACGGTCTGCTCGTTTGCCTCGTATGATTTATTAAGAGCTAATCGAACCATCAATCCTGAAATTCAACGCTCCTTGGATGAACTGGCAAATGCCGGAGTCTATGGTGGAACTGGTGTTGAAGCGGTCATATTCGTCCAGAGTGCACTTTATGGGTTGCGCGCTGGCTCTATATCCGTATCTCCAATTGACCAGGAAACTCAATCTGTGAACCCATCAGTCATTGAAAACGCGTTATTGACCAGCGCAGATGCCATCACGTTATTGGCAAAATGGGACTGTGAAAAATCCAGAACCAACAAACCATACATATTGCCTTAATTATGATTTGAATACGATCATTCTACAATAATAGGGGTTG
>JGI24724J26744_10002504_pt1 | contig 12224 bp, 7 predicted proteins | sample Cruoilmetagenom7_FD_26744 | JGI IMG/M metagenome (IMG submission 26744)
AATGTATCCTGTCGTTGATGCAAACAACAATTTGTTAAATGTGGTGTGTCAATGGAGCAATGTCACAGAACAGAAACAATCTGAAATGAAACTGCGAGAAAGTCAACAAACTCTATCAAATTTATTAAGCAACCTTCCCGGGATGGCTTATCGCTGTGAGAATGACGCTGATTGGACAATGCGAGTTGTCAGCGCGGGTTGTTTCGACCTCACTGGTTACTCACCTGTAGAACTGATTGACAATGCTAAAATCTCTTTTATTAATATAATCCATCCCGATGATCGGAAAAATGTTAGGCTCACTATTAATAATGCGCTTGAACACAAGCAGTCATATGAGGTAACCTATCGCATTTATACTGCTCAATCTCAGGAAAAGTGGGTATGGGAAAGAGGAGTGGGTGTTTTTTCTGAACAAGGAAAAATAATCCATCTAGAAGGTTTTATATCCAACATAACAAAGCTCAAGCAGGCTGAGGACAAAATCAAGGATCTAGCAAAATTCCCGGATGAGAACCCCAGCCCAGTTCTACGTTTCTCCAAAAAGGGCAAGATCCTGTATGCAAGTAAAAGCAGTGCAGCCCTGTTGGAAAAATGGGGTAAATCGATCGGTGAGAATGTTCCACCGGAATGGGAAAAGAACATTTCCAACTCTTTCACTTCTAATGTAAACTTGAATATTGAAACGCTTTTTGAAGGCAAGACTTATTCGTTCATACTGGCACCCATGAATGAAACGGGATATGTCAATGCTTATGGGAGAGATATAACCGAACTTAATGATTCAATTAAAAAAATAGAACTGGAACGGGATAAAGCCCAAAAATATCTGGACATCTCTGGTGTGATGATGCTTGCTCTGGATGAGAAAGGCGCAATAACTCTCATCAACAAAAAAGGAAACCAAATTCTAGACTATGAGGGTAGTGATCTGATCGGAAAAAATTGGTTCGACACCTGTATACCTGAACGGAACAGGAAGGAAATCAGACAAGTTTTCATGGATTTAATAAAGAAAGATCTTGATTCAAAAGAGTATTATACAAACCCTGTCTTGACCAAATCAGGTGAAGAAAAGATTATCGCCTGGCATAATGTCTATTTATATGATGAAAGAAAGCATCCTGTTGGCTCATTAAGTTCTGGAGAGGAAATCACCCTGCGCGTGCGCACCCAAAGCTTACTGAGCGCACTCAACCGGGCTTCGGTTGTCATGAGCATTGCTCTCACGCCGCAGGATATATTTCTCGAAATTTCGAAGGTTATGGATAGCCTGGATATTCTTTGTATGCTTTTTCTCCTGGATGAAACTAAAAGCAGACTACTGACCTCATATATGAGTTTTGATTCGGCAATAGTTAATAAGATTGCTAAGATGATCGGGATTAACCCAAAAGAATTTTCATTCAAGATAGATGATGTTGATATCTATCGAACTGTGGTCAGGAAGAAAGAGTCGGTCTTTACTGCAGATTCCAAGCAGGTAGTACAGCAGGTGCTTCCGAAAGGAACAAAAAGGTTATCCTCAAAAATTGTGGATCTACTGCATGTTAAGAAAGGTATTTTTGCCCCAATAATTGTGGAAGAGCAGGTCATTGGCGTTTTTTCGATCCAATCCAACACACTGAATGAAAATGATGTACTGGCTACTACCGCCTTTTCCCATGAGCTGGCTGGCGCCTGGAATAAAGTTAAATTGGTACAGGATTTGAGAAAAACGGTTGAGGGCACCATCCACACTATCGCGGCAACAGTTGAAGCGCGCGACCCATACACTGCCGGCCACCAGACACGTGTGGCTGACCTGGCTGTGGCAATCGCTAGTGAAATGAACCTCACAAACGATCAAATTGAAGGGATCAAAATGGCGGGGATTGTCCATGACCTGGGCAAGATCAGTATCCCTGCTGAAATTCTCAACAAACCGGGCAAGCTAAGTGGCCTTGAATTCGACTTGATAAAAACACACCCTCAGAATGGTTTTGATCTGCTGAAAGATATTGAGTTCCCCTGGCCAATTGCTGAGATGATCTTACAACATCATGAGAAAATGGACGGCTCCGGTTATCCGCAGGGGCTCAAGGGTGATGAAATAATGATTGAAGCCAGGATACTGACTGTCGCAGATATTTTGGAAGCCATGTCCTCCCACCGACCGTATAGACCAGCATTAGGCATTGAAAAAGCACTGGCGCAAATAAAGCAGGATAAAGGCACCCTTTTAGATCCCAAAGTGGTGGATGCTTGCTTGAAGGTTTTTAAGGAAGGATATCAGTTACCTGACGATCATGTACAAAAGTTATAAAATCGCCAATACCTTCTATAGTTTCGATTTCATTTACGAGTCAATTATTATCAAAATGGTTTCTACAACACCTCTTATCGAAAGATTCAGCGAAGTGGTTAAAAGGTTTAGATAATATTTAGTTATCGAAACCACGATCTCACGGATGTGCCCTGTGCGCTCTAATTGGCTGAGCACCACGCCCAAGAAACCATATTATACCAACCCCGGGTTTACCTGAAACGCCCTCGAGTGGTATCGGCGGTTTCTTTCTTACTGGGATTAAAAAAGAGCTCTTCCTCCTGCCGCTAGTTTGATCAGCGTACCTGATTGGCGCTTGGCGGCGAAAAACGCAGAGCGGCTGGCCGCATTAACCGCTTTTTCTCTTATCAACCAAATATCCCCCGCTTATCCCATTTAAATCCCCCAAATATTTAGAAAATTGTCACCTTTTGTCACCTTTTGTCACCTTTTCCCCCTCATATTTTCGCAAAGATCACCTTCCAACTTACCATTGCCAGCACATCATCAAAGCGCTTTACCGCCATCGTGGCCACCGTCACCCCTGTCGGGATCGGGGAAGTGGATTCAATCCGCTTTGCGCACCTTCGCACTGAGTTTTTTCTCAAGCTGTTTGATGATGCGCACCCGCAACTTACCGACGTCTTTGTCAGTGAGCGTACGATTTGGTGCCTGATATGTAAGGCGGTATGCCGTGCTCTTTTTCCCCTCCCCAATCTGTTCTCCCCGAAAGATATCAAACAATTCTACTTGCTTAAGGAGGAATCCGCCGCTTGCGTAAATCACTTTCTCGATTTCAGCGGATGAGGTTTCTTCAGTTACGATCATTGCCAGGTCTTCAATGATGGGCGGGTACATGGGCAGGGGTGCAGCAACGAAATCCCTTGGGCTGAGGGTGTAAAGTAGTTCAAGGTCAAGATCGGCCGCGAGCACAGGCGCTTCGAGGAAACTGTAATTCTCGATAACCTTTGGGTGCAGTTCTCCCAACCATCCAATCTTTTCCTTACCAATAGTAAGCAGGGCACATTTTCCTGGATGAAACGAGGCATGCGAATCAACTGTGAAGGTATATTCGTCAATATGGAGAGCTTGCAGAAGTGCTTCGATGATCCCTTTAAGGTCGAAGAAATCCAGGTTTACCGGCGTATTCGTATCCCAGGCGTTGGGATGGCGGAGACCGCTCAAAGCGACTGCCAGGCGGAAGGGCTCATCGGGAAGCAGTTCTTCTTCTTTCGGGAGAAAAACTGGCCCGATCTCGAAGAGCGTCAAACGTTCGCGCTGGCGGATATTCCGTTCGAGTGCTTCCAGCACACTGGCTAAGAGACTGCGGCGAAGAACGCGCTTATCGACCGAGATTGGATTTTGAATTTCCACATAGTGCGGGGTTTCTGGTTGACTGTCGGCAGGATACAGCCGCTGTTCTGCTTCAGGGCTGGTCAGGCGGTAAGAAAGGACCTCCTGTAAACCCAGACTGGCCAATGTATCCTGAACCAGCCGATCACGTTCTTCAGCGGCATTTCCGCGCTGAGGGGGGAGTTCTGCCTGTAAGCGGGTGGGGGGTATTTTATCGAATCCGTACAGACGCGCTACTTCTTCGATCACATCAGCTTTCCCAATGNNTGCTTCACCGATATCTGTACGGTAAGCGGGTGATTGGGCGCTGACCAGATCGTTTTTAACGGTGCATTTGAATTCCAGGCGTTCAAGCAATGCGGCAATTTTCTTTGCTTTTATATGAACACCCAGCAGCCGCTCAACATCCGCTTCACTGATGGTAACAATTGGGTCCACTCTCGGTGTGGGGTAGACATCCATTAATCCATCAGCGATTTCACCGCCGCTCCAGGCAGTCATACGCTGTAAACCAAGACGGACGCCAGTTTCAGCAAGTGCCGGGTGGGCATTACGGGCAAAGCGGTAAGATGCTTCTGTTTTTAAACGCTGCGAAGCAACTGTTTTACGGATATTAATAAAGTTCCATGAAGCGCCCTCCAGGAGGACGTTGGTTGTTTGATCGGATACCTCACTTTCCAATCCCCCCATGACACCGGCCAGCGATAGTGGACCAGAAGAATCACAGACAAGTTCGGTGAAACTATCCAATTCGCGTTCTACCTCATCGAGGGTGATTATCTTCTCGCCTTTTTTCGGAGTGCGGGTGATGATAGCTGGTGGTTTTCCACCTGCGCGCTTCACCAGGATGTCATAATCGAAGGCGTGCAGGGGCTCGCCTGCTTCCAGCATGACGTAGTTGGTGGCATCCACAATTGAATTGATCGGGCGCATTCCAGCTAACTGCAAGCGGTACTGCACCCAATAGGGGCTGGGTTGGGCTTTTACGCCCTGCAGCAAACCCACCACAAAGCGCGTGTTTAATTCACTGTTTGTTATCTCAACCGAGATTTTTCCTTTAATTGGCGTTCCACCTGCAGGAAGTGCAGTGTCTGGGAATTTGAGAGGTTTATTCAGGTAAGCGGCCACTTCTCGGGCAACGCCAATCACGTTTGCACAATGTACCATGTTGGGAAGAATAGCGATTTCAAAAACTGCATCTCCCAAATAATCAACCAGCGGAGTGCCTTCAGGAGCAGTGTCATCTAAAATTATCACTCCCTCATGTTCTTCTGAAATGCCCAGCTCTTTTTCAGAACAGATCATTGAAAAAGATTCCACGCCGCGGATCTTCATGCGTTTTAAAGTAGTCAGCACATGGCCGGGTTTATGTCCGTCATATAATTTTGCGCCTTCCCGCGCATAGGCGACTTTCAATGGCTGATCAAGTTGTCCTTTGCCTTTGTAAGGATAGAGATTTGGGGCGCCGGTGAGCACAGTAAGCTCTTCTTTACCATCGAATAACTGGCATAAAACGAGGCGGTCCGCGTTGGGGTGCGGCATGACCTTATCCACACGAGCAACAACGAATTTTTCAGGATCCCACGCTAACCCGTGGAAAGTGATGCCTGTGTTCTTGCCTTCTGGTGTTGGCAAACCTACCAGGCGCACTTTTTCCACTTCCATGCCAAGCATGGTGAGCGAGTGTGCCAGATCCACAATGGGCAAATTTACATCAACATATTCTTTTAGCCAGGAATATACAAGTTCCATAATGCCTCTTTCTCCTTCTTAAAACTGCTCCAGGAATCGAACATCATTTCCCCAGAAATTACGGATATCATCAATGCGGTAGCGCCCCATAGAAATGCGCTCTGGTCCAAGCCCGGCCGCAAAGCCCGAGTAAATTTCTGGATCATAACCACCATTGCGGAGAACAACAGGGTGAACCATGCCGCAGCCGAGAATTTCCAGCCAACCCTTTCCGCCGCAAACTGAGCAGCCCTTTCCATCACACACAAAGCATTCCACATCCATCTCAGCACCTGGTTCAACGAAAGGAAAATACGATGGGCGCATGCGTGTTCGGACACCCTCACCGTACATGCGCTTTGTAAATTCTTCCAGGGTACCTTTCATATCTCCGAAGGTAATATTCTTGCCGACTGCCAATAGTTCAACCTGGTTAAACTGGATCTCATGGCTGGCATCAATCTGCTCATACCGATAACACATACCAGGAAGGACCACACGGATCGGTTCCGGCGCAAATTCGCGCATAGCACGCACTTGACCTGGTGAGGTGTGGGTGCGCATAATGACACCGGGCTTTGTAGTGTAAAAGGTATCCCATAAATCGCGGGCTGGATGATGGGCAGGTATATTCAAAAGTTCGAAATTGTTCTCATCACTTTCTACATCTGGAGATCGATAGACCTGAAAGCCCATTTCCGCGAAGATGCGGTAGATCTCCCGCAGAACAAGGGTCTGGATATGCAGGCGGCCTCGTGCTGGTTTACGGCCGGGGAGAGTTACGTCAAGGCGTTCATTCTTTAAGTTTGCATCCAGATCTGCCTGTTTGATTATGTTTTCTTTTTTCTCGAATTGTTTTTCTAAGGCAGTTTTGACCTGATTAGCAAACTGCCCGATCTTGGGGCGTTCTTCTTTAGGCGCTTCGGGAAGGCGCTTGAAGAAAGCCATCACATCCGAAGATCGGCTGAGGTATAATGCCCGCCAACTTTGAAGCGAAACCGCATCCTGTATCTCTTTGAGTTCCAATTCCGCTTTCTTTTGCAGTGCTTCCAGTTCCTGGATCAATTCCGTTTTTTCACTCATATGATCTCCTGCAATAATGATTTCCTGTAATAAACGCAAAACCCGTCCGCATGGGACGGGGTAAACCGTGGTACCACCCTGCTTGGCTGAGATCAGCCCGCTTGGTCCAATGGCTTGAGGATTTCAAGTGATTGGCTGCGCTGGTATCGCTGCGCGTGCGGGGCGGACTAGTAGCAAACGCATTCACCCGCTCTGCTCAGAAGGGAACTTCGGCCGGTTTCAATCGGGCGGGGGTCTCAGTTTGCGCCCCTGCTTCCCTGTCGGAATTCACCGGATTACTTTCCTCCGTCAACGCTATTTAAATAATTGTTCCAATTATCCCTTAAACAAGAGAAAAGTCAAGCGAAAGCGCTAATCGGATACGAGCGTACCAACTTTTTCACCTTTTATTGCTTTTAGAAGGGCTGAATTATCCCAAAAATCAAGAATAAGAATAGGGAGTTTGTTTTCCATGCACANGGATACGGCGGTACTGTCCATGACAGCCTGGCGGAGGTTGAGCGCTTCAATGTAACTTATTTTGTCAAATTTCTTTGCACGATGGTTGTTTTTGGGGTCACTATCATACATGCCATCAACCTTAGTTGCTTTGATCAGCACATCCGCGCCAATCTCTGTGGCTCGTAGAGCGGCGGCGGTATCTGTTGAGAAGAATGGGTTGCCAGTTCCACCGCCAAAAATAACCACCCGTCCTTTTTCTAGATGGCGGATTGCCCGGCGGCGAATATAAGGTTCCGCTACAGCTCTCATTTCAATCGCAGACTGTACGCGCGTTTCTATGTTTAGTTTTTCCATGGCATCCATCAATGCGAGCGCGTTCATGACAGTACCAAGCATTCCCATGTAATCCGCAGTGGCTTGGTCCATTCCCATTTCTAATCCAGTACGACCGCGCCACAGATTGCCAGCACCAATTACAATACCCACCTGTATGCCCAGGTTGCTTACTTCTTTTACGCGCTGGGCAATATCCCGGGCTTTCTGGGCGTTAATTCCGAATCCCTCTGGACCCGCCAGGGTTTCACCGCTTAGCTTGAGCATGATCGTTTTATATTTGGATTTCGGCATGTTACTCCTTTCAAAAAAAGCCAACCATATGGTTGGCTTTCTAATGGGTTACTCTATTTTCGCTTCAGAATCGGTTGTAGTTTCTTCACCTAATTCGTAACGGGCAAATCGGCGGATGATGATGTTTTCACCCATTGATGCTACATTCTCATTGATGAGATCCTGAATANTGAGGGATTCATCCCGGATATATGCCTGACGCAGAAGGACAACNTCATCCTTAAATTTTTTCAAGTATCCTTCAACAATCTTAGGAATGATTTTTTCTGGTTTATTTTCTTCTTTTGCGCGAGCGGTTGCGATCTTTTCCTCATGTTCTAATGCTTCGACGGGAATGTCATCTTCAAGGATATACTGAGGGGAGGCGGCTGCGATCTGAAGAGCAACCTCGTGAGTGAATTTGCGAAATGCTTCTGATCGTCCGACAAAGTCAGTTTCACAATTTACTTCAACCATCACACCAACTCGGCCATTGCCATGTGAATATAATTCGACAAACCCTTCTGATGCTTCGCGGCTAGCACGCTTTTTAGCCGCTGCCAGTCCCTTTTCACGCAGGTAGTCCACGGCTTTTTCAAAGTTATTGCCAGTTTCCTCGAGGGCTGATCGGCAGTTTAATATGCCTGCGCCGGTTGCTTCCCTTAAATTTTTAATATCTTCAGTGGTTACTGCCATTATTGTTCCTTAATTATTTTTATCATTCAAGATTATTCGGCTTTATCTTCTGAGTCGGTTTCTTTCGGAGTTTCTACAGCAGATTGTTTTTCTGCAGCTTCTTCGGTGACTTCTTCAGCAGCTTCTTCCTTGGGTTCTTCAGGAATTTCTTCCTTTGATACTTCGGTAGATTCTTTAGCAGATTCATCAGCAGCTTTTGCCGCCGCTGCTTCTTCAGCTTCTCGTTTTCTCTCCGCCAACTTTTGAAGTGTTGCTTCGCCCAGTAGATCCTTGTCGTCTATCTCTTCTTCAATAGTAACTTTACTGCGTTCACTGGATTTGCTGTCAGATGAAAATTCTTTGGTTTCAATTTCCTCTTTCTTGCGCATCTCCATACCTTCGATCACTGCATCAGCCATTTTTACGGTCATCAATTTAATTGCGCGAATAGCGTCATCATTGCATGGAATGAGGTGGTCAATGTTTTCAGGGTTGCAGTTTGTGTCAACCAAAGCGATTACTGGAATTTTTTTAAGATTAGCTTCGTGCACTGCGGTATCTTCACGGTTAATATCCACGACGAAAATCATGTCGGGCACCCCGCTCATGTGGCGAATACCACTCAAGTGGATAAGCAGGCGCTTGATCTTACGTTCGATCATCAGCCCTTCTTTTTTCACAAGCCGGTCAATCTCGCCAGAATCGCGCAGCCTTTCCAGCTGCTCGAGTTCAATGATGCGCTGGTGAATGGTCATCCAGTTGGTGAGTGTTCCGGGCAGCCAGCGTTCTATCACGTATGGCATCCCGCATCGTTCTGCTTCCATCTGAACTGTTTCCTGCGCCTGGCGTTTTGTCCCAACAAAAAGAATATTGCCGCCATCTGCAATTTTGTCGCGGATGATATCATATATTTTTCTCAGCTCTTGGACAGTTTGCTGTAGGTCAATAATATGAATACCGTTGCGTTCTGTGAAGATGTACGGTTTCATTCGGGGATCCCATCTGTTGGTGCGGTGGCCAAAATGTACACCACTTTCCAGAAGGGTTTTCATAGAAACGTTTAAACTCATGAGTCAATCTCCTTTGCGTTTTTATCCTCCGCAAATAAACTTCCTATCCCCAGCCGCCGTTTTTTCCGGTGGCACGCAGGGATCATTTATCTGCGTGTGTATTTATGCTGCTTCTTAAAGAAGCCAGCCAAGTATAACATAATAACAGTAATAGTACGGTAGACTTATGCTGTGAAATTGTGGGGTGGGATTTAAGAGAGGTAAAGTTAAATTATTTATGTGGTCGTGATCAATTAATTGTTATTACCGAAAGGATAAAATGCATATTCTTGTAACCAATGATGATGGCGTATATGCTCCAGGGTTGTTAGCACTAGCAAAGGAATTAAGAAAAATCGGGAAGGTATCTGTAGTAGCGCCCGACCGAAATTGGTCTGCCTCTGGACATGTAAAAACAATGTCGCGCCCACTGCGTGTCAAAGATATAACATTGGCGGACGGCAGCCCGGCAATGGCTTGTGATGGGGCTCCTTCAGACTGCGTGGCACTGCCGTTTTTAGGATTGTTGGATGAGCCTATAGAAATGGTTGTATCCGGCATTAATCCTAACGCAAATCTAGGCCATGATGTCACATATTCTGGTACTGTTACCGCTGCAATGGAGGCGGCAGTTTGGGGCTTGCCTGGTGTTGCAGTATCGCTGGACGCGCCGGAATATTTTGAAGGGACTTTGGATTATTCAACAGCAGCGATAGTTGGCGCGAATGTGGCAAAAATTGTTTGGGAAAAGAAACTTCCAAAGAACATTCTTCTGAATGTGAATGTTCCTTACTGCTCAATGAATAAATTAAAAGGATACTGTGTTACCCGGCAGGGAATGCGTGTTTACCGGGATGAATTAGTGCGGCGGGAAGACCCGCGGGGACAGCCATATTATTGGATCGGTGGTAAAGCACCTACTGGAATACCGGAAGAGGGAACAGATATAGGCGCGCTGAGTAAGTGTTACGCTTCAATTACGCCGCTTTCTTTGGACATGACAGCATATGATTGCAAGGAGATGCTGGCGGATTGGAAGTTTGATTAAAAAGATAATTTATCAATAACTAAACGGTCGTTTTATGCGCAGTAAACATACGATTGAACTTCTAATCATTATTCTGGTAGTGTTTCAATTGATATTCATGACCGCTGCTGTTCCTACTCACGCGCTCACTCCTTATGATGTGATTGCCTCGGTGAATGCTCTTCGAGCCAGTTATGGTTTACCGCCGTATGCTGTGGATAGCCTGCTGATGCTTGCCGCGCAAGGGCAGGCGGATTATCTGGCTTCTATTGCTCCCAATGTTGGCGATGGGCATGTGGGACTTGGCGGAACAGACGCGGACGCACGTGCTTTGGCAGTTGGATACCCATATGTTGAAGGTCTTGATATTAATGAAAATTGGGCTGGTATTCCTTTGAATATGAGCATAGAAACGCTAATAGCCACTGGATGGTCAGACGAAGCGCATATGCATACTATGCTTCATGAGCGAGGTCAGCACATTGGAGTAGGTGTAGCCATCAGCGGTTCCACCGCCTATATCATTGTGGATGTAGCTGCCTATTGGGGGGATGCGGGGTTGACCTCACATCCGGTTAATTCTGCTTCTGGAGCAAACGCTGCGACACAACAGGTTGTTTTAGATTTCATTGCGCCTGTAATTTTGGCGGAATCTGGGGATGATGGGTCTGTGATCCATTTAGTTCAATCAGGACAGTCTCTATGGTTACTGGCACACCATTATGAGGTGAGTATCGACCGCTTGAGGGAACTTAATCAGATGGGAGCGAATGATGTTATTTATATTGGGCAGGAAATTCTTATCCGGCTGCCTGCACCGGCAACCGTAACTCCCGAAAATCAACCAGGCATAAATAAGGCTTCACCCACCGTATACAACCAGACCATCACGGAAACCAGCTCTCCTGCTTTGATCAAAAAAGTTGAAAAAACTCGCGGCGATGATATGAACTTATATTACCTGCTATTTTTTACTATCTTTGGAATCGGGTTGATTTTGGTAGTAGTTGGTATTCAGCGGCGATAGAAATATCAGGATTTATTCATTTATAATTTAGATATGAAAAAGTTACGTTTTTTTCTACTAACAGCAGTTTTTCTTTCTCTGATATTACCTTTGCGGCAGGTTCAATCAGCCGCGCCATCTCCGTATGACTTAATCTCCATGGTGAATGATTTACGCCTGAATAATGGCCTACCAGCTATGGAAACTGATGCGGCGCTGATGTCTGCGGCCCAGATGCAGTCTGACTATTTAGGCAGTGAGTATGGGACTAATTTTCCCAGCTGGGATATGGGGCATGTTGGTGCGGGCGGAACTGCCGCGATCGACCGGGCAGCAGCTGCAGGTTATTTTGTAGGACCGGGATGGAACGTGCTTGAGAACTGGGCAGGCGGCAATGAGAGTATCCCTCTGAGTGAGATAGTGTATTCCTTCTGGAATGATGACGCCCATATGGGTAATATGCTGCATCCAGATGTTGTGCATGTTGGCGCGGGTGTTACAGAAGGTGACGGTTTTGTGTATTACATCATCGACTTCGCTGTCCAATATGGTTCTGGAGGATCTTCCGGCGGTGGAGTGGCTTCAACTGTTCCAACGGCTGCAGTCACGCCGAAAATTGCGCCAGTAACAGTTGTTACACCTAATGAAGATGGGTCTATCATTCATGAAGTGGAGATTGGGCAAGCGTTATGGAATATCGCCATAGCTTACGAGGTGACGGTAGACCAGCTTCTGGCGCTTAATAATCTTTCCGAGAACGCGGTGATCTATGTGGGGCAAAAACTGTTTGTACAGCCAGCTTACACGCCGACACCCTCACCAACTGCCACACAAACACCCCGCGCACCGACACGAACCCCTGTTCCTGCCCAAACGGCTCAGGTTGTGAAGACGCAGGTTCCAAATTCGGAAAACANCGGCAGCGGTATTTTCGGGCTTGANCGTCAG